>Ga0272443_10000493_pt1 | contig 72572 bp, 58 predicted proteins | sample SSMAcet12_FD_193581 | JGI IMG/M metagenome (GOLD analysis project Ga0272443, IMG submission 193581) | Marine sediment archaeal communities from Little Sippewissett salt marsh, Falmouth, MA, United States - SSM-Acet-12 | ecosystem: Environmental > Aquatic > Marine > Wetlands > Sediment ...
ATGAAGCCACATCTCCAAAGTACTACGATCATCATCCCTCAGCTCGATGGCCTTCACTCTTCTTCCCATAACACACCTCCTCGGGAAGAAGTATAATCAATCTATATACAGAACGCTACACTAGCATGATAAAATGCACACACATAATAAGCACTCTGAAAATCAGGGTAAAGTTTCTTTGCATTTTCTATTATGTTTGATAAATCGAGAATAAAATCACCAAATGTCGTAATGGCTGTGAGTACAGCGGAGCGTATTTCATGTATCCATTTGTTTACATCGTTATTTCTTAATACACTAAGAAAACGTACGTCTGTTACATCGCATTCAGTAATATAGAGGTCTTTAAGACGGATCTTTACTATGCGGACTTCTGCTGGCAGTCTGAATAAGGCGCCTTTGAAGTGAATCTGACTCGGTCCAACAAATATCACTTGTTTATCTGGGAAACTGGGAGAAGTGGATGGAGATAGAAATAGAGTAGACCTAAAAACTGTATACTCAAAAATGAACTTCCGAGCTCGCGTGTCTCGTATAAATACATCCTCATTAAAAACGGTGTCCGTAAAGTCGAGATTACCTCCGATAATTGTTTGAAGAATGTGAACACTACCATTGAATTTGATCTCTCTAAATCGTGCATCACCACGAAATTCGCAGTGTTGAAAACGCCAATCTCCATAGAATTGTCGAATTGCTTTGCTCAGTCGAAAGTCTTCCGGAAATACAAATCCATAGCAGTCTTTCTCTGGGAGCCTTGAATTTGCAAATTCCTCAAACCTTCGGGAGAACACATACACGTCTTTATCTTCCTTTGTGTGGAAGATGCATAAGCCTTTATCGTCGTAACTTTCTCGACCACAGGGAATCCCATTTTGCATTAATTTGTGACAGCGACCAGATTTAGTTTCTTCACTACGAACCTTGGCGTCTTCAGCTGTAATTCGAAGCGTTGCAGGTTCTGGATAAATTACCTTTGCTTTTGGTGACTGGCTTGGAATAGTCTTTTCTATGAATTCGATTAATCCTTGTATCCCGCCGTCGTTGATTTTCACTGCTTCATTCTCAGTCTCGAAATATGAGAGGTAGCCTTCATTGATAAAAACCTGTAGTATTGATACTATTTCAAAGTAATCAATAAGAACAGAGTTTCTGATATAGTCTGGATATAACGGATGTAGAGCTTCTTCAGGCTTGTTCTTGAACCACGTTATTACTTTCTTTCCTATCTCAGCTATCTTTTCATCCCTCGACACGTCGGGGTATTGGAAGAGGTCCTTGTGTTGCATAAGAACCACTTTAGGAAGCTTATCTCTGAACTGGAGAAGTAAGTTAAAGAGATCTTCCTCTGTTTTACCCCAAGTGGATAAGAACTGAGCGGTGATATCAAATATATGCTCGAAGGTAATTCCCTGGCTTCCTTCCGTAAAAATGCGAAACTTCCGTACTATAATCTTATCTGGTGGGAGTTCTTCTAAGAAGATTGTCTCAACGTTAGACTCTGTTATAACGAACTCTTCAATGATTATGCTCATCGCGCATCTCTATAGCTGGATGTTGGATTCCCTTTTACTTGAAGAAAGCGATTAGGTTGGAAAAAGTCAATTCCTACTTCAACCGCCCGACCCACGACTCGTTCTTGTGGTTGTATTTTGGGTTGAGATGGTGAAGGATCAGGTCCATCAGGGACGGTTTCCCGTGATGTACGATCTCGTACTCGGCGCCGAGTTTTTCATGATACTCGCCCAATTCCACCGCCGGATAATCATCCGTGAATATGACAACATACCGGGGCGGTTTATTCCCGGATATCTCACACGCGTCTAAAGCATCCTGAAGGCTGTATGACGGCGATATCTTGACCGCACCCGGGCGGGTGTAGTCCCAGTATGCGTACGGTATCCATTTCTTCCGCGCGGTTGTATCGAACAGAACATTCTGCGAATCACCCTGCCGCGACAGATACACGAGCGGATCGACCGCACCGCGATGTGCATAGTTTAATGTAAACGGCACCAGTACGATGATATTTATCACCCAGAACCATCCCCACAGACCGTACCGGAGCGCTTTCAACCGACGGTACCATTCGCAGTCTTTATACAAATGATACAGCCCTGCACATCCCAGCACTATCAACACCGGGAAGACCGGAATGATAAACCGCTCCTGCTTGTTGACAACCATCGAGTGACCGATTACAAACGCTGCCGTCGCAAGCCAGAGAATCAGATGTTCTTTTATGACTCTGGGTCGCAGTGCCGATCCGAAGAAGAGTATCGAGAATGGCGGAATCATTATCCCGATAATGAGCAGAAGATATTTGTACCAGGGTCCCGGCAGAGTCGGCGGTTGTGATATATTCCCGATGATATAATTCGATACGCTCCCGAGGAATTTACCGTGCGACCATATATCAATCATGCCCTGCAGCGCGACAATTGCCATCACACCGGCAGAGAATAGAACAGCCTGCCGCCATCTTCGACGTAAAATCAATATCATTGCAATCGGTACTACGGCGAGCGACAGTGCGACATGCATCCGTATCATGAATGACAATCCTCCGAAGAGTGCGGCAATGAGCGCATCCCTGTCCGATGACTCCCGGACACTCCGATGAGCGAAATAGAGGCAGGGAAACAGAAAGTCCGCCGACACCATCTCGACTAAGTTCCGCACTGAGAAGAATGGTATCAAAAAGTGCGCTGACAGTATCATTCCGCCGATAAGCGCTGTGTTCCGGTCGGTCTCCTCCCTGAGATAGCGGTATCCGAATATCACCGGGAGCATCGACAACAGGGCGTGGATCAACCGATTGAAATACATGTGCGTATCGAGATGTTCCACTCCAAAGATTGCCGTGAATTTCATTAGACCGAGCAGGAAGAGATTGTACCCCACACTGCGGAGCACGCCGATCTCCGGCTTGCCTTCCCAGCGGAGAGTGCCATCATCGAGGAACATCCCCTCATGGTGCCAGTGCCATGCTATTTGCACGGTCTCGAAATGGTCATCGTGCGCCATATATCCGGCGGAGAACATCACGGCGAGCAGACGCAACACAATGGCAGCGATTAATACGGACAGGAGAGGATGTTCACTTACGAACTTTCGCATACTCAGATGAATTTAGAGGAGAGGCTGCGGGATTACAAGATTAATGTAGTCATTCTGTGCGTATCGCATGCGCTACCGCAATCGCCTGTTTGTCATTATGGGATATCGATATGGCTATCTGGATCCCGGAGGCGGCTTTTGAAGCTCTCTCGGATAAACGCACGGATGGTGCCCGCCCATCACCGATTTCGACCACGATATCCTGCCATGACAAGCCCGATATTCCAAGTTGATACAGGGCTTTGTAGACAGCCTCCTTGCACGCTATCCTGCCTGCAAGCGATTGAAGGAAATTCGCCTTGGATAGACAATAATCATACTCACTGTTGGTCAATACGCGGAGAGAGAATCTCTGCCCCCACCGCGCAACCGATCCACGAATGCGCTCTATTTCAACTATGTCAGTACCGACTGAAAATTCCATTAAATCACCTGCGATAGTGCAAATATAGTGCCGGAAAACAGGTCTTCAAAGAAATAAACTTTTGGTGATTAACGAAATAACTGTTGCATAGAGCGGTTTGTGACGTATGTTATTATAGCCTGGAGAGAGGGAGCGATCGCGTTTGAAAATCTAACACTTTTCTAATGAAGGTCGCCCCTAGGCAGTTGAACTCGACCGCCGTGACCTCCTTCGGGAGCAGCGTCGACTAAACACTCCGGAGGCTGTAAAAACCCTTTACCGTATGTAAACTTGGGACTTCCAAACGTTTACATGCCCCTCTCTCCCAGGGTTTTTTTATGGCAGCGATCGGCTGTAGTTTTTGTTCCCGCGAAACTTAACTTAGTTAGGTGTGCAGAATCCTTGTGATTGTGCGATCCCCCGGGTGCTCCACAGCCGGGTGCCCCACAGCTTGCTGTGGGAAAAGTTAATGTTATCTGACAGGTAATTGGAGATTGCAATCATCCATTTCAAACGGGACATTCTCTTCTCCCTGATACCAATTGTAACTTGACCATCTGTAATCCCACGGATTTCTAACCAAACCACGTTTGACAGGATTAAAGTGGCAGTAATTGATCTTCTCTATGACAGTTACAGGTGACCGACAATTGTGATCGTAAAACCGTTTCTGCCAGAAAATCCGCTGACCATTTATGCCATTTGGTTTGCTCGAGAAGTACTCACGAGCCATTCTTGATTTAATCTCCCGGATCACTAGACCAAGTCTTGTACCGTCCGGCGGCAACATAACCAGATGGATGTGTTCCGGCATTATTACATACGCCCAGTATTTGATGTTATATTTCTTTCCTGCATATTTCAGATAGAGTATAATCAGTTCCGGTGTTCCTGATTCAAGAAGGTATTTGCCCCTTCGGTAAGAACTGAAGGTAATGAACCGCGCCGTCCCCAAGTTGTTATAGTGTCTTAGTTTAGTCATAGCTTGCTTTTCCCACAGCAAGCTGTGGGGCACCCAAACTTCATATCACATCAATCAGACGTAATCGAATCGACCGTATCCCACAGGTGTCAGACAGTGTTGTATTAACCGCAAAGCCCCCTCTTGCCCCTATTCTCTCGGTGTAGAGAGCAATGTACAAGTTAAGGGATGACATTCAGCGATACAAGCCCTTTGTCGTTCCTGAAGAATAATGTTCCTTCCAGCGCGTAGAACCCTTTAGTGGTTCTGCCTTTCTTTACAGCGAGTGCTCGATAAAATCCTCGATCTCACTTACAAGTACTTGCTCCAGTTGATCCGGTTTAACAGTCGCCACCGTCTTGCCTCTACGGCTGAGTATCATTTTGTCGTGACCACCGATTACGCCGATATCTGCGCCCATCACCTCACCCGGACCGTTCACCGTGCAGCCCATAACCGCGATTGTCATTGGAGTCGAGATTGATGCCGTAATGCGTTCTACCTTTTCCACGAGAGATAGAAGGTCGACTTCCAGCCGTCCGCAGGTGGGGCAGGCGATAATCTTTACCCCCTCGTTTCTGATACCGAGACTGCGAAGAAGCTCCCTTGCTGCCCGGATCTCCTCTCTCGGATTTCCCGCAAGAGAAATCCGGATTGTATCACCGATTCCATCCTGTAGAAGCGGTGCGAGCGCGACAGTCGATCTTATTGCGCCGAGTAGCGGCGGTCCCGCCTCCGTCAGCCCGATGTGCAGCGGGTAGTCGCACTTTGATGCAAGCCGGCGGTTCGATTCGATGAGCGTATTCGGATCGGAGGATTTGATCGAGATTACAAGATTGTAGAACTCATGCTCTTCGAAGAATTTTATCCATCTGACAGCCGACTCAATCAGAGCCATCGGATTATCTCTGCCGTATTTCTCCAGTAGATCTTTCTCGAGTGATCCGGAATTGATCCCGATCCGGATGGCAATCCCCGCAGATTTCGCTCTCTCGATGATTTTCGCAACATTATCCGGCTCCGCGATATTCCCCGTATTGATCCGTACCTTATCCGCGCCCCGGTCAATCGATGCAATCGCCAGATCGGGTTTGAAATGAATATCCGCGACAAGCGGTATCGAGATCATCGATCTTATTCTGTCTATGGCATTTGCAGCCTGCATATCCGGTACTGCGACACGCACAATCTCGCAGCCATACTCGGTCAGTTCATCTATCTGACGAACCGTAGCATCGACATCGTGCGTGAATGTGTTCGTCATGGACTGAATCGCTATCGGATTGCACCCGCCAATCGGAACAGTACCGATATTTACAACACGTGCTCTGCGACGGACAATAACGGTGTTCATGCAGCGAACCTGTCGTTTGGAGTGACGATTTGGATATCATACTCCGTCTTCAATCTCTCGATCACAGCCTTGATCTGATTATCCGGCGTACTTGCTCCCGCTGTCAAACCGATATTCGAATACTCGCTCAGGTCGAGTTCATTCAGCTGATCGAGATCGGATATTAGTCTGGCGGTAGTACCGTGATTCTCGATGACAGAGACCAGTCTGTTCGAGTTTGCGGATTCGGTCGATCCGACAACCAGAATAAAATCACACTGTTCTGCAAGTTCGATTGCCGCTTCCTGACGGCGCCGGGTGGGTCTGCAGACTGTATTGTATGCCTCGATATCCAGATGGATACTTCGGAGTCTCGCACAGATGTTTTCAAATTCTCCCACATCCTGCGTTGTCTGTGAAACGAATGCTGTCTTTGAGTCGGAGGAATCTGTGAAATCAATGTTTTCAAGGTCATCGATGGAACCGATAACCCGCACCCGTTCCTCCGAACATCTTCCGAGTATGCCGTCCACTTCGGAATGCTCCGAATCGCCAAAGATGTAGATGAGATAGCCGTCATTGGTAAGACGCTCAACGAGTTCATGGACTTTCCGTACGAGCGGGCAGGTTGAATCTACCACCGTCAAGCCCTTTTGCTCCGCAGTTTCGATAGTTTCTGGACGCGTACCATGCGCAGAGACTATAACCACTCCCGATTCCACATCTTCGGGAGAATCTGCCTGCTCTATGCCTTTCATCTTCAAAGACTCAACCACCTGCTGGTTGTGAATGAGTTCATGGAGCATGGTTACCTGACCGGCATTCTCCTCACGTACTCTCTCTGCAGTCTCTATTGATCGCAGCACTCCCATGCAAAATCCGAGTTCGGAGGCAATATGTAATCGTGTTTTTTTCACATTCAATGCTCTCCTTCAATTTCGTTTCGAAACGATCAACCTCGATTTGGTGAGTAATCATGCGAGTCAGATCGACGAATGATTACACCCTATCTAAGATACTGCGTAATAAAAACATCGCCACAGTTAAACTCCGGGGAAATTCTACCGATGAACTCAACATAAGATGCTTTTTGCACTGCAAGGAGATATAATATGAAACTGATACTGAAAAAACCGGGTGAGAGCAGAGCGGAGCGGCGGAATGCGCTGCGTTTGAAAAGAAATGTCTCGCTCGAAGCGGCGAAAATTGAATACCCCCTAAAAGACATGGAAACTACGCCGGGACGAACCGTGAATATATCGCGTAATGGTGTTCGTTTCACGAGTGATATGGAATTTGAACGCGATACACTGCTTCAGATATCGATGACTCTTCCGGGCTGGACAAAACATCACCCCGGCTTCATCCGCGTATACGAAAATTCACTCGGCCGTCCTTTAACGGTTGTTGGGAAAGTTACTCGGTGCGATCATACATCACTTGGTTATGATATCGCCGCAAAATTCGTCAATGTTGATCCCGATGACGCCGTAGGTCTCGAAGGATATCTCGATAAGCAGTTTGCCGAAGTTTAATAGCATCGAATGCTGTCTGTATTTTGAAATATCGCTATAGAAAGTAAGTGATAGGGAATTATAAAGCCTCTCGGTTGAGAGGCTTTTCATTTATTGAGTGCGCGATAGACAAAACCATCCGCATCCTTAAGTAGTCTGCGGGCTTTACTGTAGCTTACATTTTTCAATATCATCACAAGCGCGACCTTAACGCTGCCCCGTGCCTGCTCAATATATTTCTCAGCTTGACCGTACGACACCCCAGTAATCTCGATCAGAATTCTCTTTGACCGCTCGCGAAGTTTCTCGGACCTTGCCTGAAGGTCCACCATTCGGTTGCCATAGGTCTTGCCGATCTTAATCATCGCGGTTGTTGTAATCATATTGATTACGAGTTTCGTAGCGGTACCCGCTTTCATTCGCGTTGAACCGGTCACAACTTCGGGACCTGTTATCGGGTTTATCAGGACATCGACCTTGAACGGCATCTTGCTTACGGGTGTGCAGCATATATAGACTGACCGGGCACCGTGCTTCCGCGCCTCCTTCACGGCGGTGAGAGTGTATGGCGTTCGCCATGAAGCTGCGATACCGATTATGACATCCCCTCTGCCAACACCCCTCTTGTGAACATCAACAACCGCCGCCTGCACGTCATCCTCGATTCCCTCACGGGATCGCACGAGAGTTCGCCGTCCACCGGCGATTATCCCCTGCACCATTGAGGGTTTCGCACCAAAGGTTGGCGGGCACTCGGAGGCGTCGAGTACTCCGAGCCGTCCGGATGTCCCCGCTCCAACATAGAAGAGGCGTCCTCCGGATTTGAATACATCCGTGACGATTTCGACAGCTCTCTCGATTTGCGGGATTACTTTTCTGACTGCCGATGCGATCTTCTGATCCTCGGTATTTATTAGATTAAGAATCTGACGGATTGAGAGTTGGTCGAGTTTTTCGCTGTCCGGCAGAGTCGATTCGGTGAGTATTGACTTCAGCTCGTTATATACTCTCCTCGACATTTCCCTACAGTTTCGTGTTAATCACGAAATCCTTAAACGAAAGTGTTCCAACCCCGATAGTACCTTCAAGTCTTCTCGTGTCTATATTATCGGTTGGAAGCTGCGATGGCAACGGGAAAAAGATATTTGACCAGGAAACGAATGTTTCCCGGTAAGCGAGAATATATATGTCATAATCTCCCCGAACATCACTACCATCCGTTTGCTGAAATGCCTCAGGTCCTATCTGTACCGACGTCACCGTCTGAACATAGTCAGCCCATTCAACAGCCGCATCCGCACTGTCGGCGGGAACAACAGTTGCGATATAGCCCATTGCATGCTCGGATGTGCTGAAATCGACTACCACGAATCCGCCGGTATTGTAGATATTGTTGGCTGGAGTCAGAACCTCAGCCGTAAAAGTATCCGGCAGAACGAAGTTCTCTTCATACAGTGTATCCTCATCGGCGAGGACAATAAGAAGCGTGTGCGTATCGCCGGGTGTCAGGGTAATCGACGGGCTGACGGAATGGAATATTCCTCCGGATGTATATTGTACGGTATGCCCGTTAATCGTAATCTGAGCTCCCGTTACCGGATCACCGTCCTTTGTCAGTTCAAAGTGCGTAACACTTTGTCCCTCTTCACAGTTGTGGAACATAAGCCCCGTAATTTCATAACCCTCGTCTTCCGGGGAATTTGGGCGGTCATCACCGCAGGATAGTGTAGCTATCACAAGTGCCGCGAACAGCAGCAAAACAAAAGTATTGATTATATTCTTCATATTCCTGAATATCGGCAGGTAGCTGCCGAAAATAAAGTTAACTTCTTCTCGGTCAACAAAAATCTGGGCCAAATTTGCTTGACATTCGGAACGATTTGGTTAATTTAATCGTCTTGTTAAGAAAGGTGATTTAGATGAAGCGGACATTTCAGCCATCAAGAAGAAAACGGCTCAACGACCACGGGTTCAGAAAGCGTAATTCCACACGTGCTGGTCGTGCTGTTTTGAAGCGTCGCCGCGCCAAAGGACGCAAACGCCTGAGTCCAAGTGTCCCCAAGAAAAACAAGTTCTAATTTCGGACGGGAGTATAGCCTGAAAAGCGATACTCTGATCAGACAGATCAGACTGTCCGGGAAGAGAATGGCGGGGAAAATACTGGACATCAAATATCTGGTGTTGGATGACGAAAACAAGCAGTTTTGTATCAAGATCCCTCGCCATGTCGGTAAGGCTGTACGGCGCAACAGGATAAAGCGTGTTATGCGCGAGATAATCAGGCTGAATCTTGATAAAATCGAACCGGGAACAAAAGCAATATTGTTTGTTCGTAAGGCTCCCGGTAAGAATGACACTGCTGCACTTGGCGATGAGATAATGAGGGCTTTCCATAATGCTTAAAATCGTCGCATATCCCCTCATATTATTAATCAGAGCATATCAACTCCTGATTTCACCGATACTGCCTCCGAGTTGCCGCTTTATACCGTCATGCTCGGAGTATGCGATCGAGGCACTCAGAAAATACGGCGCCATCAAGGGTTCGTGGATGGCTGTCAAGCGAATCTCAAAATGTCATCCGCTCCATCCCGGCGGATGGGATCCGGTGGAGTAATAATAGATGGATCGGAATACAATAATCGGCCTTGTGCTGATAGCGGCAGTTTTTCTTCTCTGGATGTTTTATGTCGGACAGAATGCTCCCGAAAAACCGATAACTCAGGATTCCGATGAGGTTGCAGGCAGAGTAACCGAAGAAACCACCGATATACCGGGAGATTCCGACCAGACAGAGCCACAGAAATCGGATTTTGCTGATTCGCTTGTCGCAGTGCGCGACACTATGCCGGCAGACACTATTACTATCGAGACCGATCTTTACACGGCGACCATGATAACCCGGGGCGCAGGGCTTGTAAGCTATGTCCTTAAAGATTTCGATTATCTTGATGAGGAGAACGGTCCCGTTGAGATGATCCACTCCGATGGTCTTGCGATGCCGAATTTCCGGTTCGAGGACGGAGATATAAACCTGATGGATCGGAATTTCGAGGTCGACAGGACATCACTCGACCTGTCTGGCACGGAAACCGGCAAGATTTCTTTCTACTATGAGTTTGCTACCGGGGAAACGGTTCAGAAGGTTTATACATTCTACGCTGACAGGTACAAGTTCGATCTAAACTTCGAGATGGATGGAGTACGGTCACTCGGACTCGAAGATAATTACGAATTCTATTACGAGCCGGGTTTAAATACTACCGAAATAAATGTCAAGGATGACATCGATAATTTCCATGCAAACGCTCTTCTCGGTGATGATATCGAGACATTTGATGATTTCGACAAGGGGCGTATCCACGAAGACATAGAAGGCCTAACCGACTGGATTGCGACGAGAACCAAATATTTCTGCGTAGCGCTGATGCCGACATCCAGAGATGCAAACGGCATGGTTGTGGACGGTTCCCGACAGATGCCGGATGAGGACCGGGCAATTGAGGGATATTCGCACATCAGTGTCTCGCTTAAGATGAAACTCGCGCAGCGTGACAATCTGTTCGATTCATACACTGTCTATGTCGGTCCGCTTGATTATGGAAGACTCAGCGATTTCGGTAACAACCTCGAGGATATTCTCGACCTTGGCTGGTCAATAATAAAGCCGTTCTCGAAAGCTGTTACATGGATGATGATTCAATTCCACAAGGTAATTCCGAATTATGGTCTTGTGGTTATCATCTTCGCCCTGATTGTAAAGGTCGTTTTCTCGCCGCTTTCATATATATCAATGAAGTCGATGCGGAGAATGCAGGAGATTCAGCCGCTAATCAATGACCTGAAGGAGAAATACAAAAAAGATCCGCAGCGGATGAATCAGGAGGTAATGAAGTTATATCGAACCCACAAGATAAATCCGCTCTCAGGATGTCTTCCTCTGCTCCCGCAGGCGCCTATTTTCATCGCACTATTTACTGTCTTCCGTACGACGATTGAGTTCCGAGGTGCACCGTTCATGCTCTGGATAACGGATCTGTCTCAACCGGATCCATTCTATGTACTGCCGGTATTTATGGCGGTTACAATGTTTATCCAGCAGAAGATGACAATGAAGGACCCGAAACAGAAATTCATGATATATATCTTCCCGGCGGTATTCCTGTGGTGGGGAATCAACTTCCCGGCAGGACTCTGTCTATACTGGGCAGTTACCAACCTTCTTGCCTTCTTCGAAGCGATATTCATACACAAGAGACATATTCCGCTCGCTACAGTCTCCGAACCGCAGCCGGAATCCGATGACAAAGGTCCCAAAAAAGACTCAAAGAAGAACAAACGAAAATAGCGATACAATAGCCGCGATCTCCACACCGCGGGGTGCAGGCGGAATCCATGTGATCCGCATATCGGGACCGGACTCGAGAAGTATCGCAGACTCTGTTTTTAGAGGCAGGGCAAGGCTGTCCGATTCCTCGACTCATCGTGCGCATTATGGGAATATCATAGATCCCAACACAAATGAAACTGTTGACGAAGCAGTTGCAACTGTTATGGTTGCGCCTGATTCCTATACCTGCGAGGATGTAGTCGAACTGTCTGTTCACGGCAGCCCCTATATTGCCCGCAAAGTCCTCGAACTCCTAATCAGTCAAGACGCAAGACTTGCTGAACCGGGAGAGTTTACGCAGCGTGCATTCCTAAACGGGCGTCTCGATCTCTCTCAGGCTGAAGCGGTTGCCGACTTGATAGCATCCCGAACCGAAATGTCGCACAGAGCCGCACTCGATCAGCTCTCAGGCAGACTGTCCGACAATGTTAATACATTGCGGGAAAGATTGGTAGAGGCGTTATCCCTGCTCGAAGCCTATATCGACTTTCCGGAGGAAGACATTGAGGATAGCCATTACGGTGAAATCGTTGCGGCAGTGGATGCTGCCGATTCCGAGATTGCATCCCTGATAGACTCGTATGAAACCGGAAGGATTATGCGGAACGGCTTGACAGTACCGATAATCGGACCACCAAACTCGGGTAAATCCTCGCTATTCAACTATCTTCTGAAAAACGAGAGAGCCATTGTAACCGATCTTCCCGGCACAACACGAGACACAATTTCCGAATCAATAGAAATTGAAGGGATCGCGGTCGAGTTGATAGATACAGCGGGAATCCGTGAATCGGAGGACCGTGTTGAAATAGCCGGGATTGAGAGAACGAAAGAGCAGATTGACAATGCCGATATTGTAATCGCAATTGTGGATGCCACCGAACCGGATTCCCCCCGGTTGATGGAGGATATCGTCACATTGCTCGACTCCAAACCGACAGTGCGCCTGTTCAACAAAATTGATGTAATGAAAGATAGTGATCTTGGTGTTTTGAGATCGAGCACAGGGCAAGACTCACTGTTTGTCTCTGCTGTCACAGGTGATGGTATTAACCATCTGATAACAGCTATTACTGATAAGGGATTTCCTTCCGATATCGGTAATACCAAAGATGAAGTCGTTGTGACCAGTATCCGTCACCGGAACGCCCTGAGAGCGGCACGAGAGGATATCGAAAAAACGAGGTTGTCAATTCAGGTGGGTTTGAGTCATGATCTGGTGGCTTTCGAGCTTCGAAGCGCGGTCTCCAATCTGGGAGAGATTGTGGGTCAAATCGCTCCGGATGAATTATTGAATCGTATATTTGACAGATTCTGTATTGGGAAGTAAATTGTGTTTCACGTGAAACAGTTTGTTTCATCATGAATCGATATTTGAGTTAAGATGCACAGTGAATATGACATAGTCGTTGCCGGTGGTGGTCATGCGGGGTGTGAAGCCGCACTCGCCGGAGCCAGAATGGGCGCATCCGTTCTTCTCATATCAATGCAGCTCGACCGGATTGCACAGATGTCATGCAATCCCTCTGTTGGCGGACTCGCCAAGGGGCATCTCGTCCGTGAACTCGATGCGCTCGGCGGCGAGATGGGATATGCAACAGACCATACGGGAATTCAGTATCGGAAACTCAATATGTCCAAGGGGCCCGCAGTCAGATCCTCACGGGCGCAGGTTGACAGGATTGCCTATCGCAGATTCATGCAGAATACAATCTCACAACAGTCCGGACTCGATACTCTCGAAGATTGCGTAACTGAAGTCATCACAAGAGATGGAAGAATCAAGGGAGTGCGCACAAAGGGCGGAAAAGAGATCGAATGTCGCGCTGCAATACTAACCGGAGGTACATTCTTAAACGGTCTGATACACATCGGAGAGATTCAAAGAGAAGCCGGAAGAATAGGCGAGAGTGCAGCGGTTGGTTTGACAGAGAGTCTCGTCAAACTCGGATTCAACGCGGGAAGGCTTAAGACCGGAACGCCACCCAGGCTGGATGGCAAGACAATCAACTTCGACATTCTTGAGGAACAACCCGGGCAAGATGATTTCGAACCCTGGTCTCTCCGTACACGACAACCACTCAATAACACCGCAAGCTGTTGGATTACCTACACAAACACCGAGACACATGAGTTAATCCGAGATAATCTTCATGCCTCTGCTCTCTATTCGGGACGGATACATTCCATCGGACCGAGGTATTGTCCATCCATAGAAGACAAAATAGTCCGTTTCGCTGACAAACCGAGGCACCAGTTATTCCTCGAGCCGGAGGGCAACGGCACGGATGAGATTTACCCGAATGGATTTGCGACGAGTCTGGCCGAGGAAGTACAGATTATGGCTATCCGTACTGTGCCCGGACTTGAAAACGCAGAGATTACAGTCCCCGGTTATGCAGTCGAATATGATTTCTTCTATCCCTATCAGATAAAACCGACTACGGAAACAAAGCTTATCGATGGACTCTATCTGTCCGGGCAAATAAACGGGACTTCGGGATACGAGGAAGCCGCAGTGCAGGGTTATATGTCCGGTGTTAATGCCGTGCTGAAGATTCGTAATAAACCGGAATTCGTTCTGGACCGTTCACAGGCTTATATCGGGGTTCTTCTGGATGATCTCGCAACGAAATCCACCGAGGAACCGTACCGGATGTTCACATCCCGCGCCGAGTACCGTCTCGCACTCCGTGAAGACAACGCGGTCGAGCGGCTTATTGACTATGGTTACAGGTTCGGTTTGGTTGATGAAACTATCTACAAGGCTGAACAGGAACGACTTCGTATTGTTCGTGATGAAGCCGACCGCCTCGAACGTGTAATGATTCCATCGGCTGATCTGCCGAATGGCGACACTATACAGAAGCGCGACAGAATATCAGCGGCGAATGCTCTTCGTATGCCCGGAACGAATCTCTCAGATCTTATAGAAGTATGTGATGATATTGATGATCTTCCTGAAAAGGTGAAGAGCGACATCGAGATCAGGGTCAAGTATAAAGGGTATTTAGAGAAGCAGGATCGTGAGATACAGAAATTCCGCAGACTCGAAAGTTTCCCAATCCCGGATAGTTTCGACTTCAAGTCTCTCAGGGGAATAAAGACGGAAGCCTCGGAGAAACTCTCAAAGCATCGCCCTGTGTCTTTAGGGCAGGCTTCGCGAATATCCGGCATATCTCCCGGTGATATTTCGGTTCTCATGATTCATCTCAAGAAGCATGTTGCCTGAAGTCCGAAATCAAACAGATAGTTAAGGCTGTTAATTCAATGTCCGTTTCACGTGAAACAGAACATCACCCCGAACTGACTTCACACATCAAACAGGCTCTGGTTAAAAACGGCATTGAGGTCACCAAGGTTGCAATAGACAACCTTTCGCTTTTTGCTTCATTGATCCTCGAACAAAACGAAAACCTGAACCTGATATCCCAGCGTGAACCAGAGCGAGAGGTTGTAAAACAGATAGCGGATTCGGCTCTATTGGTAAACATGCTATCATTCAGACCCGGATGCCGTGTGCTTGATATCGGAAGCGGTGCGGGTTTTCCCGGTATAGTCATCAAGATTATCAACCCGGCAATCGAGTTGACCTCCATCGATTCCACTCCGGGGAAAATAGAGTTTCAGAAATCTGTAGCAGGTGAACTCGGCATTGCGATTAATACTGTATGCACTGATTTCAAGCGCTTCGAGCCGGGTCAACCATTCGATATCTCACTCTCCAAAGCCTTCTCGAAAAAAAGAGAGGCGCTTCGGAAACTCCGAAGATGGTTACGATCCGGAGGTGCAGCATTGTTCCTTGAAGGGATTGAACCCGATTCCGATCTTCTGAGTGCATGGAGGAAAGCTGATAGCTTTCATCCACCCACGATACTTCCTTATAAGCTTAAATCCCACAATTCAGACCGCCACCTTGTCATTTTTTGCCGTAAGTAAGAAGTTTTTTGTTGAATAAAATGGTTCCTGATCTTTCTTGAGGCTTGAACTTTATGTCGTCTACAAGATTATGCCGTTGAGGAAGAGAATATGGCCCGGATCATCGCGATAGCAAATCAGAAAGGCGGAGTCGGCAAGACAACCACCGCCATAAACTTGTCTGCCTGTCTTTCGGTTGCGGAGAGAAGAGTGGTGGTCGTGGATTTCGATCCGCAGGCCAACACAACGAGTGGGCTTGGGATTGATAAAGGCAGTCTCGACAAGAGTATATACGATTCAATCATAAACAATGTAAATATAAATGAAGTAATAATTTCTACTGATATAGAATATCTGAGAATCGCACCATCGAGCATTGATCTTGTCGGAGCGGAAGTCGAACTGGTGGATCAACCGGGTCGTGAGACACGTCTTAAGGAGGCTCTCGGTCCAGCTATGGCGGATAATGATTTTGTTATTATAGACTGCCCGCCATCACTCGGTCTTCTGACTCTCAACGCTCTCGTAGCGGCGGATTCTGTTATAGTGCCGATACAGTGTGAATTCTATGCTCTCGAGGGGCTTGGTCAGCTCATGCGGACTATCGAACTTGTGCAAGCGAACCTTAATCCCGGACTCGACATTGAGGGTATACTGCTAACGATGTTCGATTCCCGGTTGAATCTGTCAAAACAGGTTGCTGCCGAAGCAAAGGCGTATTTTAATGGTAAGGTTTTCGATACGGTCATCTCCAGAAATGTCCGGCTCTCCGAGGCGCCCTCATTCGGTAAACCGATAGTCTTTTATGATGCTCTGTCTGCGGGTGCGCAAAATTATCTTCAATTAGCTCAGGAGTTAATATCACATGGCTAAGTTAGCATTGGGAAAGGGATTAGATGCATTAATCCCCGTAAAAGAGGAAAAAAGCGAGAAGACCGCACTCCGGCTTCTCGATATTGAAAACATAAGGACACCCAACTCTCAACCTCGTAAGATATTCTCCGATACAGCAATTGAGGAACTTGCGGAGTCTATCCGCGAGAAGGGTATCCTTCAGCCGCTTCTTGTAAGGCGGCAGAATGGTTCCTTTGAGCTGATCGCAGGTGAGAGACGGCTTCGAGCGGCTCAATCCATCGGGATGGATGAGGTGCCGGCGATCGTTATGGATTCGATGAGTGACCTGGAATCGTACCAACTCGCTCTAATCGAGAATATCCAGCGGGAGGATCTGACACCGCTCGAGGAAGCCGAGGCATACTCCCGGCTGCTTGAAAGCGGTTCCTTAAGCAAGGATGATCTGGCAAAGAAGGTCGGGAAGAACAGATCTACCATTGCAAATAGTGTTCGTTTGCTGGCTTTGCCCGATGAAGTCAAGGAGATGATAAACTCCGGCAAGATTTCAGCAGGACATGCAAGAGCCATACTCAGTGTCGAGGGTGAGGGAAAACGGATAGAGATAGCTCATCAGATAGCGGATTCGAACCTCTCTGTCAGGGCTATTGAAGAAATTGTCTATAATACCAAACCCCGCAAAAAGAGAGGTCGGAAACTGAAACTGAAAAGGCAGCCACCGGAGATCTATGAAGCCGAAACAAGACTCAAGCAACATCTTCAGACCTCGGTAAAGGTCAAGAGAGGGTTGAAAGAGGGTAAGATTGAAATATCATTCTATAATGAGGATGATTTGAGCAGGATATTGGAGCTTATTGCAAGCTGACAGCACGAGAGGAGCATGCCACGAAACATCTAACATTCATGGTTGTCTCCGAAAGCACGGAGCAGCCCAGATCTTTTCGATTGCCGATATGGCTGATTCGTCTGATGGTGGCACTAATTGTCATCTTTGCGGTTGTATTCGTGTTCGGAGCAGTTACGTATTCCCGTTTGATGAGCCGTGCGGCACTCGTTGATGATCTTCAGATGGAAAACCAGATACTCAGAGATTATACCGAAAGAGTCCATAAGCTCGAAAAGGACCTTAAAACAAACAGATTGCTGCTCCAGAAGATGATGGAGCTTGCGGGAATTGAAGATGCCCCGTACGGAGCAGGAGGTGATTTGATGGCAGGGCTTGATTCTGCAGCGGGAGCATACGATCCTGCTGCTCCCCTGCAGGCATCAGTTTCGGATGATGCCAAAATGGGAGGATCGAAAGATAAGACGTTTCCAGATGGCATTCCAATGCAAGGATATATATCGAGAGGATTCTCTCCATCAGAGTCATCCGGCGTAAGGATGCATCTGGGGATTGATATTGCAGCAAAAGAGGGAACGCCGATATATGCTACCGCTTCGGGAAAAGTTGAATTTGCAGGATGGGACGAAGCGCTTGGTAATTTGATAATAATAGATCACATGGATGAATATAAGACACATTATGGTCACAACAGGGCAATGCTGGTATCGGTGGGCGAAAAGGTGAATAAAGGAGAACTGATAGCGCTATCGGGAAATTCAGGAAACAGTTCAGCGCCTCATCTTCACTATGAGGTCAGGAAGAATGGTGAACCAATCGATCCTGCAACCCTGATAAATTTGGAAGATATAGGAAAGGCAGACTGAAAATGGCCGATAATATGAATACAGTCATTGGAAAGGACTGTACATTCAGCGGCACGATTGAAGTTACCGGATCACTTAGGGTGGATGGTTTTGTCAAGGGTGAAGTTAAATCCAAAGAGACGGTGGTAATCGGGCCGACAGGTAAAGTGGAAGGTGATGTTATAGCGAAGAATTCCGTTGTCTCTGGAGAGGTGACCGGAAATATCAACGCTGAGGACAAGGTGGAATTGCAGGCAAAGGCTATTCTCCAGGGAGATTTAAAGACAAAGAGTCTCGTTATTGAGCAGGGCGCTGTGTTCCAGGGAGCATGCCGCATGAAGGATGGAGACATGTCCCACAAACCTGCACCTGAGAAGCCGAAAGACTGATGTGCATAAATAATTGCCAGTTGTGGAAATCTTTGTAACTTACTATATTATTATAAGTTACAGTTTAACCTTAAAATAACAATTTAAGACTTATCCACAAGGTAAAGGCGCGTTATACAATAGAATCATATTCGGTCTGCCAAATAGACCGATAGCGTATGGGTATATACTGTTATGGCGTATAAACTGAGTATTCTGGCTACGTGTTTCTTCGTAATAGGTCTCGGTCTTGTAATTCTGACATTCGTTCAGATTCTAAAAAGCCTTGCAAATAAAAGAAGAATCGCATTGAAATCCAAAAAGGCTTTGACTCTTTGGAAAATCGGATCATTGGCCGGTGGTATACTTCTCCTTATTTTCTCTCAGGGTGTTTTCTGGGTAGCATCGAATATAACAGCGTATGCTCCAGTTGATACAGACAAACCGGTGGCATCGATCATTTTCGAGCAGCCTGAAGAATCTGATCCTATGATGATACTTGGTATTCGGGATGGTGGCACAGGCAAACTTCTACCGACTGAGATAGTTATGCACTCGAATATTGCTGTACTCGAGATAGAAACTATAGAGTTTCCGGAGTTCTTCGAGCTTTTCGATCTAAATCAGATCTATCGTATCTCCTCAGTGAGGTTTCTTGATGATTCCGGGGCGCCGCTTGAAAGAATGCCGTCTAAGAAGATCCAGGCGAATGCAGAGTCGCTCTGGTCGTTTTTCAACAAGCTAAGTGGATACATCCCGATGGCAAGTACCGCGAGAATAGTATCCGATCCGATATATTTCAGCGAAAACACGAGAGTGAATGTCTATTCCTCGGTGAGTCGTATCGTTCTATCTGAGACAACCAATTAAATACCTTCTTTTCCAAATTTCTGATAACTCATTATTTACATTAACTTTGCCGCCCTCCGTCCGATATTCTCAGTAAGGATAACAAGGGATCATTTGTCCCGCACAAAAATGCCAAACAGCGTCGAAAGATGATTTCCGGAACCGATAGAAAATCAATCGTACTGGTATCCGACTTCCTGTCAGCCCTTAGTAAGGCGATAAAGACCTCTGTCATATATCCGCCTGAGGGGACCATACCAAAAGAATTCAAGCGAATCTGCTGGGAGAAACTCGAAAGCTCCCTTGCAGAACTTGAATCCATTGATATGGAAATTACCCGGGAAAATATCTCTCTCGATTCCGAACCCATTTACTCAGCTACCAAACACGATCTCAATCTCGCTCGAGTTCTACATCGAGACGGTATAAGAAAATTGCGTATATCGAGGGGTATTAACTACGTAGAATTCAGCAATTTTTTCAATGCTCTGCTGATTGCTTATTCGAAACGGGATGGCTTCGAGGATATTGTCAATCTTCTGTGGGAAGGTGATTTTGACTTTATCGAATATGAAGCTGTCGATGAAATGACGGTAGTTGAACTGGACTCCATGTTAAAAGAACTCGAGAGTGAAGAGAGTGTCTCAGAGATAAATAAAACGCTGGCTGAACTTGGAGCCTTTACCGCTGTCGACTCGCAGGTTGAAGAAAGAGAATCTCGTCAGAGGCTTCTCTCGGAGATAACATCACCAACAGCTCGGCAAATCCTTGAGAATATCAGTAAGTTCAGCGAGGAAGAGAATTCTGATATTGTTTTATTAATTGAGCAGGACAAACAGGTCGCGGTAGAATTCTCGGCAATTGATCTGCTCTTCGACATTGCAGTGGGTGATAAAAACTACTCCGATTTCACCAAAACCTGCGACACAATCGACAATACTTTTAGCAAGATATTCGAGTCTGAGAATTTCCCTCTCCTTGTCTACATGGTCCGCAAACTACGCGAATCGACAGAGATACTGCTTGAAAGCAACAGGCAGCGTGCAGAGAGACTCAGAGAGAGTTTTCATCGCTGTGGAGACAGGATCAGAATTACGAAACTTACAGAAATATTAAATCGATCAGAACATGAAAATCTTGAAGAGGTCTCTGCGTATCTTGATGAGCTTGATGCAAGCGCTCTCTCTCAACTGCTATGGATGCTCGGTGAACTGAGTTTCTTCCCGGCAAGAAAAACTGTCTGCGAACTTCTCGAAGTTAAAGGAAGGCAGAGACCGGACATTATAGCAGCATCCATATATGATTCGAGATGGTATGTGGTGCGTAATACCGCAATCATCCTTGGAGAAATAGGAACGGAATCTTCTGTAACGCCTCTCAAGAAAGCTGCTGAGCATGATGATGAGCGGGTAAGATGGGAAGCTTCACAGTCATTGATCCGGCTCGACTCCACAATTGCTCGAAGGGCTTTGATGCCGAGGTTGTATGATGAATCCGACAGGATTCGAAGAGTGGTTGTCCAACACTTCCAGCGGGTTGGATTTCGGGATGCTTATCCCACTATCAAGGAAATCATCGATGCAGGGGGATTCAAAGACAAGGAACCACCCGAACAGAAAGATTTCCTCGATGCCTATGGTGCAATCGGAGGTTCGGAGGCGCTGAAAGATTTGAAGAAAATGGCCAGGAAGTGGACTCCGTTCGGTGGTGAATCCACAAAAATCTTAAAGGAAATGGCAGTCTTGGCAATTGGCATGCAGGATAGCGAAGACGCGGTGGCTCTTCTTTCGTCATGGGCAAGGAAAAGCGGTAGTGATCTAGGTAATTGGGCAAACGCGGCGTTCAGACGGTATGAACACAGACAGAAAAAGAAAACAAGGCGGGCTGTGTCATGACGCAGATTAAGACAAAAACGGGTGACTCAACACTCGATGCTGCAGATATTCTGAAGTCCAAACTTCAACAGGTTGGACTGGAGCTTGTTCACCAGTTTTATATCATGGTCAAGACCGCACGAATCTATGAGCCGTCCAATGACAACTACATCCGTCAGATAGAGAAGTTTACCGACTGCCTCGAAAATGCCTTCAAATCCGCAGGGGGGGTGTCGGTCAGCAGTACCGAAGGATATTTGTTCTTCAGTGATCTACGTCTGAGAATAAGTATAGATGGATATATTGCAAGCAAAGCCGTGCAGGAGACATTCGACCGGCTGGAAATATCCGGATTGAAGTTTAAGGCAAATTTTACAGCGGAGATACTCTCGAAGGTATTTCGAATTGTCGCCAATATCCCACCGACAGAAGAGGAAGACAATCTGCAGATTTTTAAGCATGAACTTGAAACAGCAGAAATCGATTGCTTGGAGATAATACCTATTACGAGTATTTCTACGTCAAGCTCGAAGCCAAAGACCATAAAGCAGAAAAAACGGCTTGCGAAGCAGAATTTCTTCGGTGCGATTAATGCGGTCAGTGAAATAGTCGGTCAATCATCGGTTAGAGAGGAACTCAGTGTTGCACGGGTTAAGCGAGTTGTTCATGCTCTTGTGGATCAGATTCTAAATGATGAATCATACCTTCTTGAATTGACCGCTCTGAAAGATTTTGATGACTATACGTTCGTTCACAGTGTAAATGTAAGTATTTTCGCCGTTACTGTAGGTCTGCGGCTTGGTTTCACGAGACCAATGCTTGCGGAGATAGGATTCGCCGCACTGTTTCATGATATCGGGAAGCTTATGATCCCGAAAGATCTTCTCAACAAGCCGGGTGCACTTGATAAGGTCGATTGGGAACAGATGAGAGAACACCCGGTACACGGAGTCCGTCTACTCGGAAACACAATGGCTCTGGATAGTCATACAGCGCGTGCAATGCTCGTAGCGTTTGAGCATCACAAGAATCTTGACGGTTCCGGATATCCGTATATCAACCGCACGGAAGAAATCAACCTCTATTCCCGGATTGTGGCGATCTGTGATTGTTTCGATGCGCTTACTTCGGGAAGAAAGTACCAACGTGAGAAACTGGGGCTCGATAGCACAATACGAGAGATTCAGAAGCTTGCCGGAACCAAGTTTGATCCTCTGCTTATTAAGGTATTTACGAATATCGTTGGTGTATATCCGGCCGGGTCACTTCTTCTTCTCGATACCGGTGAACTGGCGTATGTTCTTTCATCGGATCCGGAGGATATATTCAGACCGCGCGTAAAAATCATAGCGAACACTTCGGGAGTTCTCGCTAAACCATTCGTCGTGGAACTTACGGAAAAATCTGCAAACAGTGACACCTACCTTCGCAATGTTGTAAAAGTGGTGGACGCACAAAAATACAACATCGATATTTCACCCTATATTTTAGCTGAAGAATAGGCAAATAAAAAGGAGAAGCTTTTAAGGCGCTTCTCCTTTATCAACACACCAGCAACGAAACTACTGTAAGTCAGGAGGGAAAATGCATCTATCTTTGCAAAAACCGTTGTACACGGACATCGGTTGAATTCGGAAACCCAAAAGGAAACTGATGAGAGTTTCTAACCAGATTCTTATATTTTCCATTGTTTTCATTCTCATCTTTATTTCCACCTTCCAAATCTTATAAAATCTCCCCCGAAAAAGGTTCCATTTTGGAAGAAAAAATCAGATAATTTATTCTTTTGTTGAGAAATTCTATAGAAGCTTGATATCAGCGGCGAAATGAGAGGAAAACATCGGGAAGTGTTCGAATCATGTCGGACGGTATCATAGCCGTCTCTCCAAATTCATCGGCGGCATAATCCCCGGCGAGACCGTGCAGGTATGCTCCGCAGCACGCCGCATCGAGTGGATTCAAACCCTGGGCGAGCAGTGAACCTATTATACCCGAAAGAATATCACCCGATCCACCGGTAGCCATTCCTGCATTTCCGGTTGGATTGAGCCACACATTACCATCCGGATCTGCGATGAATGTCGGAGCACCCTTGAGAAGAGTAACACAGTTAAATTGAGCGGCAGCTTCAATCGCGTAGCTCATTCTATCTTCAAGAATGTCTTTCAAATCTGTTTCCATCAACCTCGACAACTCGCCGGGATGTGGTGTTATGACAAGCGGAGCATTATATTCAGATAAATGCTCCGTAGAACCGGCTATGCAGTTAAGACCATCGGCATCCACTATTGCGGGTAGCTCCAGACGAGTCATTAATCGTTTTACAAGCTCCTGTGTCTCATGGTATTGCCCAAGACCGGGACCGATAACAACAGCATCCATGTCCTTAAGATGCTCCCGTAATTCGCCAATCCCCCTGAGAGCAAGACATTGTTTCTTGTTCACATCCGGAAGCGGTTTGGTAATCGCTTCTGTCAGTTTTGTCTCGAAAATCGCGTTCAATCCAGCCGGTACACCAAGATAGCAGAGTCCGACACCCGACCGTATTGCGCTCTCTGCCGCCAGACATGCTGCTCCCGTCATACCCTGAGAACCCGCAAGGATGAACAGTTTACCGCAGATACCTTTGTGTGCATCCGGAGCACGGCGAGGTAGCGTGGCATCTATGAATTCATAATCAAGAAGATTAGTCTTAATATCCGTCTGCTCCAAAACCTCATCCGGGATACCGATCGGGACTACCCGGAGCATCCCAACACGTTCCCGACCGGGATAAAAGAACTGCCCAATCTTGGGAAGAGCAAGCGTGGCGGTATAGTCCGCGTTTACGCATGCTCCGATAAACTCTCCAGTGTCTGTGTCGAGTCCGGATGGAGCGTCGACAGCTAATATCGGTACACCGGAACTGTTCATTAACTCCACGCATGGCGCAACAAGTCCGCGTATCTCTCCATGAAATCCGGTCCCGAAGAAGGCATCGATGAGCATATCAGCAGAACCGAAATTGGGGAATTTGTTTTCGTCATCAACCTCCACAATCGGAATTTCAAGGTTATCTGCCTGTTTGCAGTTTTCGAGTGCTTCACCCTTGAGGTTGTCCTTTTTCCCGAATAGGAATATCTTTACCTTTGCACCCCAGTTGTGAAGATACCTTCCGACAACGAAACCATCCCCGCCGTTATTGCCCTTACCGCAGAAGACGAAAAACTTCAGATCATCAACCGCACCATCGTTTATCTCGCGCACGAATTCCGCTATCCCCCTGCCCGCGTTTTCCATCAATTCTATGCCCGGGATTCCGCGATTTTCGATAGTTTCGGCGTCAATCGCCTGCATCTGTTTGGCTGTTACGATCTTCATACTAAGCAAAGCTAAGGTTAAATATCTGTTTTGGCAAATATAAAGACTATGAAACCGCGATCATCTTGTGATGCGTGTTTGAATTCGGATTATCAGCAATCAGGTTCTCCGTTATTGTCAGGATCGCACGGAGGGGGACCGTAATTGAAAATATATTGTATTAAATAAACGACATCATCAATATCTGTTTCATCATGACAATCGACATTACCGATAGACAGAGGGTCTGGTGCCGGACCAGCCTGATAGAGATATGTGATTAGGTAGACGACATCATCAATATCCATTTCGCCGTTTCCATCAGTATCTCCGCAGGTAGGCTCGAAGTTGTCATTCCATCCAATCACAAGTGCCAGAAGCCACCAGAATCCCTTTCCCTTGAGATAACAGTTGAAACAGTGAGAGTGAGCGCAGCTTCCGCATGTCGGGCAGGTATATAATGCACACCAGTCATAGCACCAGTAGCAGGCGTCGATTTCATCGGGATAGTAGTTGCCATCCGGATCCCAGCTTTCGATATCAGCGAAATCGAAGAGGATTTTGTCGTTTGCATCGCAGTAATCCCGGATCTGGTTGTTACGGATATAGAGATTTCCCTCGGGGCCACCACCATCGAGATGCCCGGTCATGTAGACAAAATCGATATCCGGATAGTCCGCTTCGAGTTCCTCCATCTTGTTCAGGTAGATATTGATCCCCTCTTCGGTATTGTCGGAGGCTCCCCCGCACCATGAGAACATCGCCAGATTGCACTCCGGATGGGCATCCAGATAAACCCGTGTTGCGGGAACCCAGGATGTATCCCCATTGTGACCGAGATCATCACTGACCTCGCGGCAGTAGGGCTGTTCATAGAGTGCATCCTCGGCTTCCACCATGTCGAGACCGGTCATAATCTGGCTGCCATGGGACGTGTGAACGTAATACATATTGAAATTGACGGTAATTCCCTCTATCACCGAATCCGGAATCTGATCGAATTCACTCACAGCGATATGGTCTGCTACTATCGGTTCTGCATTGGATACCGAGATTGCAAAAGCAAACAGCAAAATTGCGGTAGTTAGCATGAATCTGATGTGCGTAAACATATATCCTCCGAATTCCGTAGGTTTGTACATCCCTGAAATGAACCGCCATAGCGGACCGCCCCGTCAATGATCGCATAATAGCACAAATCGGGAATTCGACAAGGGCAAAAAGAAATGGCCGCCCGGCGGCGGCCATTATATCCAATTACAGAATAATTATTTCTTCGTCCGGCGTTTTCCGGATTTTGTCTTTTTTACCGGTTTCTTCTCGAATGCAGCGTCGAGGACTTCGTCGACGGTCTTCACGAATTTCAATTCGAGGTTTTCCTTCAACTCGTCCGGAATCTCGTCGACATCCTTCTCGTTTCGTTCCGGCAGTATCACTGTCTTCATACCGGCGCGATATGCAGCGAGCAGTTTGGCTTTAAGACCACCGATCGGCAGAACATTGCCGCGCAGGGTTATCTCCCCTGTCATCGCAAGTCGCGGTTTTGGCGGTCGATCTGTCAGAAGAGACGCTATCGCAACAGCCATCGTTATACCCGCAGAGGGTCCATCCTTCGGAACAGCCCCTGCCGGTACATGGACGTGAATATCGGTATTCTCGAACGTTTCCTCGTCGATACCGAGCCGCTTCGCATTCGAGCGGATGTAGGACAGCGCGGCGCGTACCGATTCTTTCATTACCTGCCCAAGATGACCGGTAAGAGTCAGATGTTTCTTACCCGCCATCTTTGTAGCCTCGATAAACAGTACCTCTCCCCCGGTCTGTGTCCATGCGAGTCCGGCGGTAACGCCGATTTTGCCGGTTCTCTCCGCCGATTCACGGAGGAATCTGGGAGGACCGAGATATTCCGGAACCTGCGCTTTCGAGACTGTCACTTTCTTTTTCGCACCCTCGGCCACTTTGCGGGCGACCTTGCGACATACGGTAGCGATTTCGCGATCCAGATTTCTTAGTCCCGATTCGCGTGTATATTCGTTGGTGATTCTCTTGAGTGCGGGATCCTTGATATCGAGTTGAGATGGTTTCAGACCGTGATTATCAAGTTCTCTCGGCACCAGATACCGTCTCGCAATCTGGACTTTCTCCAGATCGGTATAACCCGGAATGGTGATAACCTCCATTCTATCGCGAAGGACCGGCGGGATGGTATCGAGGATGTTTGCTGTCGTTATGAAAAACACTTTCGACAGGTCGAATGGCACATCCAGATAATGATCCGAAAATGAATCGTTCTGTTCCGGATCGAGGACTTCGAGGAGTGCCGAGGATGGATCCCCGCGGAAATCCTTGCCGACCTTGTCGATCTCATCCAGCATGAACACCGGATTGTTCGATCCGGCTCTCTTGATGCTCTGGATAATCCGTCCGGGCATCGAGCCGATATATGTCCTGCGGTGTCCGCGAATTTCGGCTTCATCATGAATACCGCCGAGAGCAATACGCTGGAATTTCCGACCCATCGCGCGCGCGACAGACTGCCCGAGAGATGTTTTCCCCACACCCGGAGGACCGACAAAACAGAGTATGGGACCCTTAACATCCGGTTTCAGCAGTCTAACCGAGAGATACTCAAGAATTCGTTCCTTGACCTTCTCGAGATCATAGTGATCCTCATCGAGTATTTTGGCGGCTTTTTTAATATCGAGATCCTCCTCGATAGAATTATTCCACGGAATTGATGTCAACCATTCGAGATATGTACGCGAAACCGTGTATTCAGCCGCTGACGGATTCATTTTCGAGAGTCTGTCAAGCTCCTTTAGAGCAGCCTCCTCCGCAACCTCTGTCATCCTTGCTTCTTCGATCTTCTTACGGAAATCCTCGATCTCAGCCGTCCGTTCATCCGTCTCGCCCAGCTCACGCTGGATAGCTTTAAGCTGTTCGCGGAGGATATATTCACGCTGCGTTTTGCCCATTTCATTGGCGGCTTCGCTCTGAATCTTTTTCGACAGCTCGAGTACCTCGAGTTCTTTGATAAGATATGTGTGAACGCGTTCGAGGCGGACTCTTACATCGAGAGTTTCGAGCAGTTCCTGACGCTCCTCGAGAGTTATATTAAGATTGGTTGCCACATAGTCGGCAAGTTTGGACGGGCTGTCCTGATTTAGCGCCGAAACGTGCACCTCCTCGGAGAGATTGGGAGCGAGTTCGACAACTTTTTTGAGAATCTCAAGAATATTGCGAGTAAGAGCTTCCACTTGAACCTCTTCGGTAATCCGCTCCTCGATTGTCTCAATATTGGCGACCAGTCTCGGGGATGTTTCCGTAAATTCAGTCACTTTGAATCGTTCGAGTCCCTGCACCAGAAACCGCACGCTTCCATCCGGGAATCTCAGCATTTTGAGAATCGATGCGGAGGTGCCGATCTCGTAGACATCCTCCGGACCGGGGTTCTCATGGTCTCCCGGTTTCTGGGTTATGAGTCCGATTGTCCGCCCTGCCATGAGAGCTTCATCCACCATGCGGGCGTATTTCTGATTGGTAATCATCAACGGCACGACCACGTACGGAAACACGACCATTCCCTTTAATGGCAGAATGGGCATATCTTTCTTTGCCTCTTCGGGCGTCTTTGTAGTCTCTCTATCCAAAATCTCTGAACTACCCAATCATTCCTCCTATTTGCAATCTGCAGGATTGCCTGCCCCTGCAGTATATCGAACAAGGTCTTAAACTGTGATGTTTCCGAAGCAGAACCGGATTGACGACCGATTTCTACTTCAGTGTATCACGCAGAGACCTCACTCGTTCAGCCAGATCAGATGAAGGCGCTTCATTTAAAATCCTCTGGAAATATGTTTCCGCCTCGCTGTATCGTTCGGTTGCCTTTAGCACTCGGGCAAGATTAAACATTGCGAGGTAGAAATTGTTCTCCAGTTTCAACGCCTTTTCGAAACATGGTTTCGCCTCGAGCGGTTTGCCAAGCGCAAGCTTGACAGTACCGAGGTTATTATAATAGATCGCACTTTCCGGGTTAAGTTTTACAGCTTCAAACAGATTCTCTTCAGCAATTTTGTTCTCACCGAGTTTGAGAGCAAGTGTACCGAGGGAATTTCGGTACCGCCCCACCTCCGGCGCAAGCTCTACAGCGCGATAATAGTGGTGCATTGCAGATGAATCGGCTCCCATTTGCTCCAACGACTGCCCGAGTTGATGATGTCCCTCAGAATATTCGCTGTCGAGACGCACAGCTCTGAATGCCTCTTTCGCAGCTTCCTCTGCTCGACCGAGTTGCAGCAGGGTCTCCGAAAGCAGCTTGTAGTATCTTCTATTCTTCTCTACCGCAAGGGCTTCACGGTACTGTCCCGCAGCTTCTTCCGGTTGCCCTCGTGACATATAGTAATTCGCTAGGACCTCTCTCCCGGATGGGCTGCGTTCCGGATCGAGTTTGAGCAGGCTCTCAAACCTCTCTGTAGATGATCCGGGAAAACAGTTGACGAGGATAAAGGAAGAAATAATCGCAATTCCGACCAAAATTCCCGCTTTTTCTATCAGACTCCAGTTTCTGTTTATTGAGAGTCTTACAGCCAGAATTAGTAATGCAATCGACACTACAGGAATAGCAAACAGGTCCCAATCGCGTGCCATACCCAGTTTTGGGTCAAAAAGAAACAGAAACAGAAACGATGGCACCATAATCAGCAGAGCGAGCGGCAACATTCCACTCCCGAGTTGATTCTGTTTTCTATCGAGCAGCAGCACCGGGATCAATACCAGTGCAGCGGGTATCACAAGCAGGAGTTCGTTTAAGATATCAAGCAGATGCGCTGCAGAAAATACGAAATAGCTGTTGGTCGGATCGAATGACACAAACAGATTGTCTATCTTGACAGCGGATCCGGCGGATTCGTATACAAACGCGAAATAAAATAACGGGATTATACAGGCAAGAAATGTCATCACAGACAGGAGCCTGTAGCGTCCTGTGTCTTCCCTGTTCCATCCTGTTAGAAGAAGATAGAGAATAGCGGGAAGGAATATTAAGCCCATGAGATGAGAGATCATTGACAGTGATCCCGCCGCAATAGCGACCATTCTCCACCTTGAATGGTGGATTCCCTTAAACGATGATAACACGAAAACAATCGTGAGCATTGCCGGTATCGAATATGTCTCTACATACCCACAGAAAAGAGCTGTCGTACCGAGGGATGCCATAAATAGAAGGGGGATGAGATTCACCCTGCGCTCGTCATTACGGAAATAGCAAAGCAGAAATATGACGAGAACTGCTCCCGAGAACGCGGATATGAGGCTGAAAATCTTATCAGCTCCGAGACCGAGAACACCACCGATTGTCATGTACAAGAATTTAGCCGTAATTGTGGTGAGAGGCTCCGTGCTGGAAATCGTCTTTACGAAAGCAATCTCTCCCGACCTGAGTACGCCGTCTCCAAGAAATGGATAGTGCGGTTTCAGCAGGTAAAACAGTATGCCACTTAATAGACCTGTGATGAGAATCTGGATATTACCTGTTTCGAAATCCGGTAGGTTAGACTGGGAAATATCTGCCTGCCTCTTTCTGAATAGAACAATTCCCGGAATAACCACAACAGCGATCAGAATAACCAATGAAGCGGTACTATGAAATTTAAGGTGATTAATACCCCATAACCACTCAATGTTGAGAAACGGTGAAACTATGAAAAGAGCGGCTATAAATAATGCAATTGCCGCCTGAACGGAGATAGTCAATTTCGATTGTGGTATGTTATTCACTTGAGTTCTTAATATATCCCGATTTCGGAGATAACCTGGTTAAGGCGTAGAACCTCCTCGCGTGCTTTTTCGGCGAAGTCGATACCCGAAGATGCATACAGCACACTTCGGGAAGAATTGATAATTATCAGGCTGTTTCCCTCATCCGAGCCATACCGTACCGCCCCTTCAAGGTCGCCTCCCTGAGCGCCTACACCGGGAATCAAAAACGGGAGATTGCCGGATATCGAGCGGAGTTCTTTTATCTTCTGTGGATATGATGCCCCGACAACCAAGCCGAGGTTGTCGTTCTGGTTCCATTTGAGCACGGATTCGGCGACATGGTGATATAGCGGTCGATCACCCACTTCGAGAAACTGAAAATCCTGAGCGCCCGCATTGGATGTTACACACAGAATGTAACAGCACTTGTCTTTATACTCGAAGAACGGTTTTAGTGAATCCTCACCGAGGTATGGCGAAAGGGTAACGGCATCTCCTCCGAGATCCTCGAATATCGCTTTTGCATACTTTGCAGATGTATTACCGATATCGCCTCGTTTCGCATCCACAATAACCGGAACGGATTTCGGTACCGCCTTTATTGTCTCCTTAAGGATATCCCATCCCTCAGCGCCGAGAGCCTCATAGAATGCGATGTTGGGTTTATATGATACGACGATATCCGATGTTGCCTCAATTATCTGTTTGTTGAATTCGAGTATCGGATTGTCGAGTTTTCTGATGTCTTTTGGTATTTTTTCGATATCGGGATCAAGCCCGATACATATAACGGTTTTACGCTCGGCTATAAGCTGTGCGAGTTTTTCCTTGTATTTCATTTCATGCCTCGAGTTTTCCGACCAGATCGGTTACTCTGCCGATCCGCATGTCTGTAAGGTACTGCTTCAGCCCCTGAATGGCTTCCACAGTGCAGTTCGGATTCACAAAATTAGCGGTTCCGAATTGAACCGCAGTCGCACCGGCTATGAGAAACTGGGCGACATCGAAGTGATCCATAATACCGCCTATTCCGATTATCGGTATCTTGACAGCATTGTGAACTTTGTAAACGCAGGCTAGAGCGACCGGCTTTATTGCGGGTCCGGACAGTCCGCCGGTTATATTCGTTAGTTGCGGCTTGAAGGTATAGTGGTTTATCCCCATGCCTACGAGCGTGTTAATCAAAGACAGGGCATCTGCGCCGGCATCCTCGCACGCCTTTGCAATTGCCGCGATGTTCGTTACATTAGGTGACAGTTTCACTATCAGCGGATATCTGCTGATCTTCTTTAGCTCTGTCGTCAGAAGTTGAGCGGATTCTTCGGAGGATGAAAACTCGAGCCCGCCTGCACCGACATTCGGACAGGAGATATTGATTTCGAGCATCGCTATGCCGTCGCAGTCATTCAGCCGCTGCACGACCTCGGTATATTCATCGAGTGAAAATCCGGCGACATTTACAACGACATTGGTATCCAGAGTCTTGAAAAACTCAATCTTCTCATCCACGAATCTATCGATACCAACATTTGCGAGTCCGATAGCGTTCAGCATCCCGCTTGCGGATTCGCATGTCCTCGGCGGTTTGTGTCCCGCTCGCGGGTGTTTCGTGACAGACTTCGTTACGATGCCGCCAAGCTGTGAGAGGTCGATATATTCGTTGAATTCCTCTCCATATCCGAATGTACCGGATGCTGTCAGAACAGGATTGCGGAACCTGACTCCCGCTATGTCGACTGAAAGATCAATATCGGTCAAATCTTAACCTCTCTTATATCGAAAACCGGTCCCTCCTTGCAGACTCTAAGGAATTCATCCTTTTTATCTTTCGCCTCTTTCACACATCCAAGACAGGTTCCCACACCGCACGGCATGTCACCCTCGAGAGAGACCTCACACTCTGCGCCATATTCGAGACAAATCCTTGCTACCTCTCTGAGCATCTGTTCGGGACCGCAGGAATAGACTCTGAGTTTGTCAACGCCACGTGTTTTCAATTCTTTCTCCAGCAGTTCGGTAACAAATCCGTTATATCCAATAGAGCCGTCATCGCTCGATATCTCCAGGCGGATACCAAGCGATTCCGGATACTCCGCTATAGCCTTATCGCGAGAGGATGATATACCGCATAGGAATACAATCTGATCTCCTGGGATGATGCTCTTTTCGATGAATCTCCGGGTGAGGAAATGAAGCGGCGGCATTCCGGTTCCGCCTGCAACGAGAATAGCTGTTTCATCCGGTCTTGGGAGCGTGAACAGATTACCGAGCGGCCCGACAACATCCATCAACTCGCCTTCGGGTGTCTCTGACATGAGTTTCGTACCGCGCCCGACAACCCGGAAGAACACCGAGAATCTGTCACTCTCTGCAGATAGTATGCTCATCGCGCGGCGAAAGAACGGGTCGAGGTATTTCGATGTCCTGATATGAACGAAATTCCCGGGTTCGAGTTTTGCCGCCATATCAGCCGCTTCGAATGTCAGTTTGAATATATCTCCACCCAGATCCCTCTTCTCTACAAGTTTCACATCCCTGTGCACTATGCTCATTGGTTCCTCTGTCTTTGATCCTGCAGTGCTTCCGGCAGGATGACATTGAATCTATATACAAGCCAATTGTCGTAATCCATTGGATCTATATCTGCTGGATTGAAAAATGTTTCATCCATTATCGCTTCCATAGCCGCAATGTCGATATCATCTATTCCGGACGGTCTAAGTATGACGGCATCCGTGACTTTGCCCGTGAAATCCACCTTTATTTTGAATGTTATCTCACCTTCCCACAAGTCATTGTATGCCGAGATAGGATAGATGAATTCTCCTGTCGAAAGGGGTCTCTCCTCCAGTTCGGTCAACTCACGGATTTCATCTTCTATCGCTTTTGTTATGGAATCCTGGTAAGCAATAGAATCGAATTCCGCACCGGGAGGCATCTCTTCACCCGGCTTGTCTTCACCGGGCACCTCCCTCTTGGGTTTGTTTCCCGAACCAGTCAGAATATTCTCCGCACTCTTGCCATACTCAGTATCCGCATATAACTCTGCTACTTTCTGGTATGCGAGAATATATGTTGAATCGATAATAACATTTCCACTATCGCTCGAATCAGGAGGGGCAATCTCGTGATAATGAGACAGTGTCCATGCTATCGCCCAGGTAGCCTTGGGTGCAAACCTGCTCTCCGGGAAATCGTCTATTATCGACTGGAATATCTCGTTTGCCTGTTCATAGTCTCCGGTTTCAAATAGTATCTTCTCGGCTTTGGAGTATCGTTTCCCCGCATAGTCGAAGTCGGTAGTATCCGGATCCATACCGAGTTTCTCCATTGCAGTCACGACATGATCCGTGTTGAAGTAATTATCAACAACTCTCATGTAATATTCGTTGGCCAGAGATGTGTCATTATGGATATTCTCGCTGATCCATCCAAGAGACAGCAGTGCTCTCGGTGCAAACTTCGACTCCGGAAAGCTGTCGAGGAGTGATGTATATTCTATTTCAGCGGAGTCGGGCTGGTCGAGCTGTGTAAGGTATAACTCGGCGAGGAGATACTGACTCTCTACGGCACTCTCCATATCTTCAGCCGATTTTCCCGCTTTGTAGGCATCGAGTTTACCTATATCCGCAGATCTTGCCACCGATTCCTGCGCCAGCTCGGCACGTGGGAAACTCGCTGCGGATGAATCGTACATCTCTTTCGCGATTTCAAGATCGAAATATATTTCCTGCTGAATCCGTCCGAGATAATAGAAAGCGGCAGCAGATTCCGGAGTTCGTGGATACTCTTCAATCAGTTTTTCATATATCTCGGTTGCCGATTCATAATCTTCCTTCATTTCATAACCGCGTGCGATCTGAAGATATATCTGCGGCATGTAGTCGTAGTATTTCTCGTTCTTTGCAAGTTCTTCGAAAATCTCAAGACCGCTGTCCGGATTCTCGACATTGTAGAAACATTCGCCGGCTTTGAAGAGTGAATTGAATCTCAAAGTATCGACTGGATCGTACTTGTTCACCTTGAGAAATTCATCCTTCGAGGTCATATAATCTTCCATGTAATATGAGGAGAGTGCGATTTTGTATTGAACAACAGCGGCCTGGTCACCACCACCATAATTGTCGAGATACTCATCGAAGGCTAAAATGGCGTCTTGCCAGTCTTCCTGTGTGTAGTTGATATCTCCGAGCATGTATGTCGCTTCAGCCCTGATACCCTTCTCTTCGGCTGTAGATGCTATTCGTTCGAAAGATTCCCTCGCACCAAGGTAGTCCTCTTTCTGAAAACGGGTCTTTCCGAGATAAAAGGATGATCTCTCGGCATATTCCGATTCGGGGAAAGACGCAAGGAGTTCGCGGAATTTAGTTTCGGCTTTGGAGAACTCACCGAGATGGTAAAAAGCCTTGCCGATCATGAACAGCGCGTCATCAACATACTTGCTGTCGGGATGAAATTCGAGCACTTTGGAGGCTTTTTCGATAGCGGTTTTATATTTGTTCGCAGCACCTCCCCGAACAACCTCGGTACCTGATTTCTTGCGTTGATCCTCTGCCTCGTTGAAGTTCTTCTTGGCGAGGAAAAAAGTGTTGTAATAGACACAACCGCTTATCAATAGCAGCAGAGTGATAATTATTAATCTAAAGCTCTTCATTCTGACTCCAGCCGTTTTCGAGACCAAATTCTGTCATCCAGGCAACCGCCTGATTGTACTCCTTAGAGGTTATACGCCTGGAGATCGTATCGTATTCAAATGCTCTGTGAGCCGGGAAGTATTGTGACATCAGGCTGATCGCACACTCACGCGAAATTTCTTCCGCAATGAAACGGAGAACCTCCCGCGTTCCCGATACAAACTCCGGCATCACAAGATGCCGTATAATCAAGCCCTTTATCGCAACACCATTCTCATCTGTCTCTAAATTGCCAACCTGTCGGTACATTTCCTTAATTGCCGCACGATTGATTTCAGGATAATCCGGAGCCGAGGAGTAGCAATCGGCGTTTTGAGAATCCGCATATCTCATGTCGGGTAGAAATATTTCTACCAATCCTTCCAAATCCCGAAGGACCTCCACGCTGTCATATCCGCTCGAATTCCAGACTATCGGTATTTTCAATCCCTTGTTTCTTGCCTCTATTATGGCTTCGGCAATCTGAGCGGAATAATGTGTGGGAGTTACGAAATTGATATTGTGCGCTCCCCGTCGTTCCAGTTCGAGCATGGTCTCGACGAACTCATCGAGCGATATTTCCCGGCCATGATGGAGCTGGCTGATGGGGAAGTTCTGGCAATAGCAGCACTTAAGGTTGCATCCTGTCAGAAATATAGTTCCCGATCCCCGTCTACCAGACAGCGGTGGCTCCTCGCCGAAATGAAGATTCGCGGAGGACACTTTGAGACCTGCACCCATTCCGCAGATACCATCCGAGCCGGAATATCGGTCGACATGGCACTGTCTCGGGCAGAGATCGCAATCGGAGAGCCTTGACAGAAGACTATCTATTCTTTCACGGGTTTCGTTATTCACACAGTATTCCGGTACGGGTAGAGTCATGCGAGTCCGCACTCCTCCAGGATTACGGGAAGGATCTCTCCGGATTTACCCTGAAGAAACAGATCCACATAGCTTGTGATGACTGTTGGTTCGACATTTATTTCCACAAGGTACGCTCCCGCCTGTTTTGCCATGACCGGTATCGAGGCTGCGGGTTGAACAACGGCTGATGTCCCGATCGAGAAGAACAGCGCTGATTTTTCTGCGACCTCGAACGCGCGATGTATGATATCCTGAGGCAGCATTTCTCCAAACCAAACGACATCCGGTCTTATCTTCCCGCCGCACTCATCACATTCGGGAACCTTGTCGGAGGCCTCGTCCGGGAGTTTGTCGAAAAACTTTCCACAGTCTATGCACTTATTGCGCTGGATGTTACCGTGAAGTTCATACACGTTTTTGTTTCCGGCGCGGCGGTGAAGACCATCGACATTCTGTGTGATCAGCGAGAAATCGTGAATTTTCTCTTCCATGCGTGCCAGTGCATGATGTCCAGGATTCGGTCCCACTTCATTGATTATCTCACGGCGATGCTGATACCACGCCCACACCATATCTGGGTTGGACATGAAGGCATCGACATTGGCGAGTTCCTCCGGACGGAATTTGCTCCAGAGTCCCTCCTCACCGCGAAATGTGGGCACTCCGCTCTCGGCAGATATCCCGGCACCGGTCAGAACCGCAACCGCGCTGTCCGGATTCAGCAGATTTCTTAATTCATCTGTTATTTCGATCATACCGGCGTAAATATTGCCAATGAACCTCTTCCGGTCAAGCCATTAAGTTATTTTTGCTTGAAGAGCGGAGCCGTGTGATCTAAGTTGGAAAAGCCGGAAGATTGGAGTGTACAACTGATATGAGATTGCTTGCTGTCATACTGATTTTGCCACTGTTTCTGTTGTTCATACTTTCGGTACCGCTGCTCGCTCAGGATGAGGTCGTACCGGTACCGGATTCGGGGCTTGTTATTGTGGAAGAGCAGAATATCAACTATGGCGATCTTCAGAATCGTTCACCGACCGGCGCTATGTTGCGGTCGATGGTGTTTCCCGGCTGGGGGCAGCTCTATAACCGGAAATATATCAAAGCATTAGTTGTATTTGGGGGGGAGACATATCTGGTTGCGCAGGCGATACGGTATTGGAGCAAGACCGATGATTGGTTCGAGAAATACACAAGTACGGAGGATAACGCTCTCCGGTATCAATATTATAACAACGAGTATCTTTTCTACAAAGACTGCCGCAACCTGTATCTCTATTTTTCGGGTCTGGCGATTTTCCTGTCGATGGTGGATGCCTATGTGGATGCCCACCTCGCCAATTTCGATATCGACATCACTCCGCCATTCGATCCTGAAAGTGACGGGCGAGTCAGCCTGACACTGAAGTGGAGGTTTTGAGGGGGATGTATATCATCTCTCAGGAATCAACACAAACCGATCAGTGATTCCCATCTGTGGACTTGCAATTAGAATCTTAAATTGCTTAATTAAGTCGTTGTGCATTACATCTGATCTCAGGGATGAAAGTAGTCAATAATGGTTTGGAGGCATTTGGGCTTTCAACGAAATATCTTCTTTGTTGAACCCCTTACACCAACTGAAGAGGATATGAAGCTCTTTGTTGGAAGAGACAATGAGATTAACCGTTTTCTAATCGACGTATTAAGTGATCAAAGAGCATTGAAAATTGTATCTGGTGAGATTGGTGTTGGAAAAACCACATTTGTTAATGCATGCCAGTTTTTCTGCTACACAGGCAACCCACCATCTGATTTCAAATTTGAGATTTCAAGAGTTCTACCTTGTTTTGAGAAAATTCAGATTAGGGAAACAGATACACTTGATGAGCTTACAATAAAGACAATTGTAACGATTTGTAGAAGTATTGCGTTTCATTGTAAGATGGAAAATGTTAGCCCTCCCAAAGAGGTGCAGCAAATACTGAATTATTTCATGGATTTAGCATTTGATTCAGGAGGAAGCGGATATACAGCTGGTGGTTCAATAGTAGGAACCGGTGCTCAGTTTGGAAGAACAAAAGAAAGCAAAGTACCAAATATATTGAGGAATGCACGTCTCCAGCTAAAGAATTTAATAGACTTAATACGAAATGATCTTGGATTTGCAGGCGTTTTCATAGTTGTTAACAACTTGGATATCCTCACGAAACCAAAGCTAACAGAGTTTCTAAATGACGGACGGGATGAACTATTCGATATCACAGGTATTTATTGGACATTGATCGGGCACAAGGGAATCGGGAGTATTATCGAAACCGAGTGCGAACGAGTTGCTGACTACCTGTCCGGTGTAGAACTTCATATAGATGCTTTTAATTTCAATGGAATGAAACAGGTTATTGAAAAAAGAGTAGAGGAATTCAGAATAGACGAGAATAGAAAATGTCCACTTACGTTTGATACGATTGAAGCGTTTTATTATTTTTCTGTTCAAGAGCTTAGAGAGACATTTCGTATCTGCTCAGAGATTACAAAGTCTGTATTGCTTTTAGATCCATCACTGGAAGTAATACCACCGGATATGGCTATGAGAGCTTTCCAGGGATATGCCCATAATCGAGCAAAGGACATGGATTTATCAGAATCTTCTATTCGTGTTCTTAAAGCCGTATACGATAGGAAGAGTTGTCGTCCAAAAGACTATGAACAGTTTGGCTACAAAACACTACAAGGTTTTATTGCAGCATTGAAAAGTCTTGTAAGCAAAAAGTTGTTATCGGTTGAAGAACAAGGTAGGGCAAGAAAGTACCGAATGACCGGAATGACTATGATAGCTGCTATTACCGGAGCGTTGGGCGATGAGATTCAAGAAGTAGTTCTTGATAAAATAAAATCGAATGGAACTACGGAATTCAAATTTGACGATAGGTTCCAAAGTGCACAACTTGAGCTTTTCTGGGATGAAGATTAGGACAAACGCATCTTATAATAGACTAAGATACTTGATCCTAATTCCTTTCCCTATTTCATCCCCACCACAGTATCTGACAGAGGGTCAAGATTAAGGCGCCATTCGATTGTGCCCTGACCGCCGTAAGCGCCGATTGTCGAACGGGTGCCATCCGGGTCGGTGTAATACGGGTCTCCCTGATGCCAGAGGGGCGAATCATCCAGCAGATGGAAATCGAGAGAATCGACAAACATCGGATCGACCGAAACATTGCCATACTGTCCGGTCCACTCCTTCATGCCGTTATAGTTACCCTCTCTGTTGTTCCAGACATCGTTATATGAAACGGGGAAATTCGGCAGCGTACCCCACATCTGAACTCCAACGAGCGGACAAACCCACTCATCCCGCCAGCCGTTACTCACGATGATGTTGTTTATCGCATATCCCCGCGCCTCATCCGACCAGCAGGCCAGACCGCAGTTACCGTTCCGGACTATATTATTGTTGCGAACCTCCATCGTGGAGCGTCCGGTGAGAATTATCCCCCATCCGAGATTGTCATGCACAATGTTGTTCTGTACAACAGCGCGTGAGTGTCCGAATGTCCCGATTCCTTTCCAATAGTTCGTAACCCGGTTTCGTTGCACCAGCGCCTGAGCATCCCATGTGATCCCGATACCGGCACCGCGACCACCATCGATTATATTATCCGTTATTAATGCAACCGCCCCGCGATACAGCGCGATACCATCCCATCCGTTGTTGCTGATAATGTTATTGTGGATTATCAGCGTGGATGACTCCCGTCCGAACACACCGCCGACACCCACAACAACCGTTGTGTCATTATATTCATTGTCGATAATTCTGCAGTTCTCCACCGTGACACGCGAGTATTTGGCTACGACTGCGGCATCAGTAGCTGCGCCATCCATGTCGCGGATTCCACCGGTGATTGTGACATTCGCAATCCTCGAACCATAGCTTTTCTCAAAGAGCACCCCATACCCGGCATTTGTTACGAGGATCACGCTGTCGCGGTGAGTTCCGACAATACTCAGCGTCTTGTCGACAATATGAAACCCGGTGGATGCCTTAACTTCCGTCAGATGCTCCTCGCAATTACCACACTCCGACTCGATATATTCCTCGGGATTGGCGGAATAGATTCCGGGTGACAACTGAATCATTGCGCCATCCGCTGCTGCGTCAATTGCAACCTCGAGAGAACGGTACGGGTCATACTGGCTGCCGATTCCCACCTGCCCGTCATCGAGCGCGGATACAAATATGACATTCCCGCCGAAATCAACCTTCTCGGCGCAGCTCAAACAAAGCATCGCAATTATAATCAAAATGGAGAATACCCTTCGCATTACATCTCCCTGACAGAGTTTGATTTTGATGAATCTAACCGAAATTCGACTTGTAAGCAAGATTGAACGCGAGTATACTCTGCCAGGGTAATTATATGCGACGTGCGGAACTGGAAAAACTCAGAGAAGTCAACTTCGAGCTTTTCGCCCTCGATCCGGAGGAGGAGTTCATAGAGAGATTCAAGGATGGAGTTTCTCTACCTACAGATTCTGATCTTGCGGAGATGTTTGTCAAACTCAATCAGAAATACTTCGATGGCAAGCTTCCCGATGCGCGGATAGAATGGTCAACTCGAATGGTGCATGCGGGTAAATGTGAGGACAAGCAACGCTTGATCCGTCTCGGAGTTGCGTACCACAAACACTATCCGGATGATATCATCGATACGCTGAAACATGAGATGATCCACCTGATTCATCCCAACCACGGAAAAGGATTCAAGAGCGAAGCGCAGAGGATCGGGGCGAGTCGATATTCACGTATGTATCCCGGCATGCTGAAGGCGATGAAATATTTATATGAGTGTCCCGAGTGTGGTGAACAATATCCAAGTCGTAAGATGCTCCGTAACAGATCCTGTGGAAAATGCTCACCGGGCCGATATAATAGTAAGTATAAGTTGAAATTTGTCAGGCGTCTCAGGTAATCGGATATGAAACAGATTATTGCTACAATATTAATATCAATTCTGACTCTTCCCGGGTTTGCGATTGCAGAGAATATGGTGCTGCATTTTGAACCGATTGACACGGTCCGTCACCTCGAAATGGATTTTCCGTTTTCTGCAACTGTTCGACTCGAAGATGGCGCGATCACCGGTGATACCAGCATTATAACTGTCGAATTGACCGCGACACGTGATGTTGAGGAGAGCCGAATATTTCTCGCGAGCGCCAGACCGGATGAATATGCTCATGTTCCGGGAGATTCGATTGTCTGGACTGGTATTAAGAAGGATGCTGAGTTTGCATTCGAAGTCCCGATTGTGTTTGATCTCGGAGGTAATTACGAGATTTCTGTCTCACAGATTAGCAGGATAGGCAAAGCCCACACATTGTATCCTATGGTTGCGGCTTTCGGACCGGATGGCAATCTTGTCTATTTCGGAGAGTCTCCATCACCGGTAACCGGTTGTGTCGGCAATTTCATTACTACAAACACAGATACGCTTAGAATGGTTAAGCTGAATCGTTTCGAGGAACTTCGCAAAATAAAAGGATCGGAATTCGATTTAGAAATGAGCATATATCCGACGCCAGCCGTTGGAGAGTGGTCAACCGTCGATTTCGTTATCAGACCGAATCGCAGATTCATGCGTGATATCCAGTTCGGGTGGGAGTATTTCCCAACTTTGAAGCTTCAGGGGTATCCGGATTCATGGGATGCCAGACCGGAACCGGGGGATGTGTTCGCGGGTAGTTTTCAGTTCAAGCCGCGTTATTTCGGTTTCTCTTTCGTAAGGTTCACGGTATTTGCAAAAGATGTTCGCTCAAGCAGCGGAAAATCGCATACGGATGTAACATTCTATATGGCATTCGATTCCACGGAGACTCTACGATATCTTGGAACTGAGAATATCTGCGATTGTGGGATTCCGGAGGATGATCCGCTGTATTCCTATTTCAAGCCGATTCTCCATTTCAAGGGATTCATGATGCGTCTCAAACGATATCGCAGCAAGCCGGATTTTGAGGCTATTGCGCTGGAGGAGAGTCTCAAGGATGATACTAACAGGGTCGATCAATCTCAAATTGACAGTGTACTGAATGAAATGCGACGGAAATAGAGAGGCTACACTTCCCTGCCCCCGGAGTCTATCAGACTTATTACTACGATAACCAATAAAGCCGCAAAAAATCCGGGTATTAGTTCATATAGATAATCTGACAGACTGAAAACCGATTTCCATAGAACGACTGTCAGGGTCCCGACAACCATCCCTCCGAGAACCCCCCATTTGCTGGTTCGTTTCCACCAGAGTGTTAGAAGCAGTGCCGGTCCGAATGATGCCCCCAGTCCCGCCCATGCATACAGAACGAATTTGTAGACCGTATCCTCAGCAGTGAGTGCCAGAATAAACGCTATAATCCCGATGACGAATGTGCAGATTCGAGATATGATGACAAGTTTACTCTGGGATGCATCCCTGTTGATCATCTGGTGATAGATATCCTCAGATACTGCGGATGTTGAAACGAGCAACTGACTGTCAGCGGTTGACATCATTGCCGCGATTGCGCCCGAGATCAGGATACCGGCAATGGCTGCCGGGAAAAGCGTCTGAGTCATGATGGGCATTACATGTTCCTGATCCTCAAAGCCGGTTCCAAACAGGGCAAGCCCCATGATACCGACGAGTACCGCTCCCCAGAATGCGAGTATCGCCCATATTACTGCAATCAGCGATCCTTTGCGCAAATCCTCCGGATTCTTGATCGCCATGAATCTCGTTATGAGATGCGGCTGTCCCATATACCCCAGACCGATTGCAAGTCCTCCGAGGATCACCGACCACATCTCCCAGCCCGATTTTCCCTCTGTAACGGTCAGAAGATTCGGGTCCATCGAGCTCAGTTTTGCGGTGAGAGCGTCGAGACCGCCGATCTCGAAGAGTGCTATCACGGGCAGGAATACGAGCGTGACGATCATCAATATTCCCTGAAACAGATCTGTCCAGGCTACTGCGAAAAATCCGCCCATGATTGTGTAGAACAGGATTATCAGTGCGCCGATGACCATACCCCAGATAGGCGAGATACCGAATGTCGCATTAAGGACCTTGCCTGCCCCTAAAAACTGAGCAGCAACATACATGGTGAAGAAAAACACGATTACTACGGTTGCGACTATCCGAAGGAACCGTGTGTCATCCCCGAACCGGGCTTCGAAGAAATCCGGCAGGGTTATGGCGTTGTATTTTTCGGAATTTACGCGCAAGCGCCGTGCGATAAACACCCATGAGAAGAATATCCCGAATGTACATCCGATTGCGGGCCACAGTGCAGAAAATCCGGATGCCCATGCGAGTCCGGGCAGACCGATCAGAAGCCATGCGGATTCCCCGGATGCTCTCTCCGAGAATGCAACCACCCAGACATTGAGACGGCGTCCTGCCAGAATATAGTCATCAAGAGTTTTTGTCAGACGTACGGTCAGAAATCCAACGAACAGGATCACTATCAGGTAGACTATAAATCCTATCAATGTCGGATCCATATCACACTCCCCTCTTCTTGCGTGTGAAATAGATCAGTTCGAGGATTATAAGAATGATAGGTGGACCAATAAGAAATAACCACGTAGAGGTCGGCATCACATCCTCCGGTTCGTCAGCTTGTCATAAGATTCAGAGTCAATATTACATACACCCGGATGCGGCTCAACAATAAACTGAAATCATGCGTATGCAACTCTACGTATGAGTACATAGCAACCCGGAACGCTGACCTACAGTACTACTCTTGAAATGCAATCAGACTTTTCGATGTCATTACCGCGAAGGCGGGAATCCAGACAAGTTGACAAGTGGCGGATATTTAGTCTTCATAGCTACTGTTTAAACATATCTCTTTGAGTAATCCGTATGAAGACCGAAATCAATAACTGATATGAAAATCACATAGCCTTTAACAGACAAGGACTGGACACCTGCCTGCGCAGGTGTGACAGTCAGCGTTAGTCTTGTGGTTGGCGTACGTCTCGTGCGCCAACATAATACAGAAAGCTGGTGCACGGGACGTACACCAGCCACAAAACCCTTTCCTGACAGCAGATGAAATGTTACCGGCGGATTCTTGTTGGTCGAAAGTCAGGACTTTCGACCAATAGAAGAGTCAGGATCACAGGGATCCTGACCTACGAAGACTGACAGCTGCAGCAAATATTATATCATACATTTACAGGAGAGGCGCAAAGTGCCCCCCCAAACGGCTTGCGCTATACGGTATGGTTGTATATCTTTGCCAAAATCCAAACTTCAGGGAGGGATAATGAAGAATTTTGGGATTATCTTGTCACTGGTGTTCCTGCTGGTATCGAGTGCTTTTGCAACCGACAAAGTTGAGAAGATACTCGAGGAGATCGACCCGTGGGTGACCACTGACACGACACAGATCATGTCGTTCATTGACAGTTGCAATGAAGTCACGATCAACATGCTGGAATCGTCCAAACATTGGGAGCCGACAGTAAACGACCTGTCGTTCCTTCTCGGTATCGATCTTGTCGGTGATTCGCGGATCGACAACACCGGACGAATCTATTTCATGATGCGTCTCACCGGTGAGGCTTCCGCTCTGTTCTACATGGAAGAGCCGATGGGATTCCCCATTCAGATCACCCCAAATAACTGGGCGGAAGAGGGGATTATCATCAGCGGTTACTCGGTTCATCCATCGGGTGATTTTATCCTCGTCAGAACCAACAAGGACGGGGACGAGATGCACGATATCTGGCGCTTCGAGCGTGACGGCTCATTCAAGCCGCTGTTGGTCAGCCGCCAGATACGGTACACCGGAGTAATTTTCGATGAGGATTCCGATGAGCATTTCTTCCTCTACATTCAGGATCCGGCGGGTGGTTATGAGCGCGGTATGTTCGCAGCGAAATATACTTTCGCAACCGGCAAACTCGATACGCTCTATACCGAACCGGGAGCTTTCTACCCGGTCGATTACCAGAAGGGCAAACTCTGCCTCGTCCGTTATTTCTCGTTCTCCGAGACTCAGCTTGTTATGCTCGATCTCGCAAGCAGCGATATAACTCCGTTGACGGATACCACGCTTGTGTGGGCAGCCGGGTTCCTTCCGGATGGCAATCTCATAACTCTCACCTCGGCCATGTCGGAGCCGGATGAGTTCATGAAATTCTGTATGCTCGACCCGAACAATCCGAAGAAATTCAAACTGGTCTATGATCCAAAGAGAGAGACTGAGGATTTTACATTCATTCGCCCGCAGGGAATCTGTATAGCATCGCTTAATCTCGATGGTTACTCGGAGCTTGCGGGATTCAACATGAATGGTGATAAGGTCGAGGTTCCTCAGCCTTCAATCGGTGTTGCTACAGGTATCGCAGCCAATGATTCCGGGGATGTCGTATTCTCGTTCTCATCACCGACTATCCCGCCGACTGCATACACATTCCATCTCGGTGAAAATAAAATAGAGAATATCGGCAAGGTCTCAACATTCGGATTCGATTTTTCGGAGATTGAAGTCGAGGTCATCCGCTATCCGAGTGAGGACGACTGGGAAATCCCGGCGCTGCTCTATGTTCCGAAGAATGCCAAAATGGATGGCAGCAACCCTGCCATTATCAGCTATCACGGCGGTCCTCCTGCACAGAGCAGACCGTATTTCCAGAGAAACATAGCTTTCGCGCTCTCGAAGGGATTTGTGATGATGTTCCCGAATGTCCGCGGCTCAACCGGGTATGGTCCGGCGTATGAAGAGGCGGACAACCTCGAAGCGAGATTCGGTTCACTCGTCGACTGCGAGCGCGCGATAGATTATCTTATAGACAACAAATATTCGAATCCGGACAAGATCGCGATATGGGGTGCGTCTTACGGTGGATACATTGTCGACTGGCTCTCAACGACAGTTCCCGAAAAAATCGCCTGCACCGTCTCTGATGTGGGTGTCTCTGATGTTGACTGGACAAACCAGCAGTCACGAAACGCCTCCTTCCAGCGCGGATGGGAACGTGAAATGGGTCCGGTCGGCAGCGATCTGACGAAAAAACTCTCGCCGATCTTCAAGGCTGAGAATCTTACCAAGCCGATTCTCGTTACAGCCGGATTCAACGATCCCCGCGTACCACCATCGGATCCGCGGAGATTCGCTTACACTCTCAACAAACTCGGCAAACCGGTCTGGTATTACGAGGAAGTCGAAGCCGGGCACGGCGGAGCAATGAAAGCTCAGGTGATATTCAGCCTGACAAGAAGTTATGTCTTTACAATGGAACACCTGATGAAGTAGCTTTTCGCTGATATTGAGTACATTAAAACGGCGGACTATATGTCCGCCGTTTTTTATGTGATTTTGAATCTGATGAATTTGTTGGAAGAGGGAGAACAACCGTCTCGGGAAATCAAGCCCCACCGGCGTCATCTGGCGGGGCTTTCGGCTTGGATAGGTGCGCGGGCTTTTGATAGCAATATTGCCCTTGTCCAAACAGTTACTGTATTTCGAGTCGGCCTGTCGGCCTCCCCCCTCCAAGTTTGGTGCGGGTCCGGATTCCGTATATGTTAGGCCACGATCCGGACCCGTCTATATAGGACCTCTGCCTTGGGGAGCAGACACCACGAGTTATGAACTCGTCCTTAATCCCCTCCACACTAACTTCCTCAACCAAATGTAAAACAAGAAACATGCCGGGATAACAGAACGAAGGAAGTAATTGGTGTAAGCTATGGCTATATAGTTACTTACAGGCGATTGGGTTTCATGATTAAGTGTGTGTAAACTGACCTATAAACACCGATTTTCACGCAACTCTACAACCTGAATGAGCCTTGTCGGTGTAAGGCGCAGAAAGGCAATAAGTTACAAATGCGTAAACCTGCGCGAAGCAAATCACGCATCTACGCATACAGAGAACAGTTGAAATCAGAGCTGTCCGCGCTGTTTCATCCGCAGTTTTTCTTTGAATGTCAACTGTTTACGCGAGTAGTATTCATTCGAAATATTTGCCGTAACCCTCGAGAGCGCGAGTACTGCTATAAGGTTTGGGATAGTCATAATCCCGAGAGCAATGTCCCCAAAACCCCAGACAGTCTCGAGTTTGAGAATTGCTCCGAAAAAGAGTACAACACAATACAGTACTCGATATGGCATTACCAATCTATTGCCGAAAAGATACTGCACCGCACGATCACCATAGTACGACCAGCTTATCATGGTCGAAATAGCGAACAGGAAGACCGAGGCGGTCACTATGTAGCCACCGTAGCCTCCGAGGAAAGACAGTCCCTCCTGAAAAGCGTACGTTGTCATCGGGGATCCGTTGAGAGCTTCGCCGTTGACAGTTACAGTCCATGCATCCGTTACGATGATCGAGAGTCCCGTGATCGTACAGATTGTAATCGTGTCGATGTACGGTCCCATCATTGCAACGGTGCCCTCACGAACCGGTTCTTTAGTCTTCGCTGCCGCATGAGCGATTGGAGCCGATCCCTGTCCAGCTTCATTGGAGAACAATCCCCTCTTCACACCCCAGATGAGTGTGTTTATGAAAACACTGCCTGCGAATCCGCCAATTACTCCCGGTGGAGAGAATGCCTGCTCGAAAATCGAAGCAAAAGCTCCGGGTAGTTTGTCAGCATTTGTGATAATAATCAGAAGACCGCCGAGTACATAGATTACGCTCATAGTCGGAGTAAGCTTACTTGCTACCTGACCGATCCGCTTTATTCCTCCCACAATGACCGTTCCCACGAGAAGTGTGAGGAATATCCCGGTAATCCAGTTCGGGATAGCGAAATCGGAGTTAAGCTGATCTGCAACTGTGAATGCCTGAATCGAATTACCGGTTCCGAACGAGCAGAGTGCGGCAGCGCAGGCGAATATCACGGCGAGCCATTTCCATCCCAGCCCCTGCTCGATATAGTACATCGGACCGCCTGACGCGGAGCCGTCCGGGTTGATCTTGCGATATTTCATCGAGAGAGTACACTCGGCATACTTGAGTGATGTGCCGAATAACGCGGTCACCCACATCCAGAACAGCGCGCCGGGACCGCCATAATGGATAGCGGTTGCTGTTCCCGCGATATTACCGATTCCAATTGTCGCCGATAGAGCCGCCGAGAGAGCCTGGAAGTGAGATATATCGCCGGCATCATCCGGATCATCATACTTGCCCATAGTTATTTCTATTGCGTGTTTGAGCCGTCTAAGCTGCGGGAATCCGAGACGGATAGTGATGAACACACCCGTACCTACGAGAAGGACCACCATAAACGGCATTGATTCAGGCTTAGCCCATACTAAGTCGGCGAGCCACTTCTGAGCTGCTCTTATAAAATCGAAAACGATATCAAACATGCTTGCAGTACCCTCCCGGAGATAGCTGAGATCACGGTTCTGCCCGAGACGGAGGCGTTACGAATTTTGTGGGCGTTCGATAATATCGTTTAATAACAATTTGAGTGGTGCATCCGCAAGAAAAATCTGGAGAGGATTGTTTACGCTGGTGCCGAGACATGCACCAGCCACGGAATTGATCGAGAGACGAAATGTTTGCGCTGTCAGGAACCCTTTCCTGACAGCAAATGACGATTTGCCGGAAGGAAAGGGTTCCTTCCGACTCGGAAAAAATCTCGCTTACTCATCGCGATCACCCCTATGTCACCCCTGCGCAGGAGTGTGTTGAAAAAGTCCGTTACGCCAGATCCTGCTCGCCACAGGCGAGTGTGATCTGGCGTTCTTCGAATACTCAGTGTCTATGCGTCTATTCAGTCAGGTCACACTGCCAGAGGCAGTCAAGCCCCGCCTGCGGCGGGCAGGACCTGACTGTACTCTACTAACTATCCTTTTTCAACAAGCCCGCAGGCAGGGGGCCGGGCCTTGTCTGTCAAAAGTAACGTAGTTTTCATATCGAATGTTGATGTCGGTCTTTGTTCGAGTTATCTACAGATTATTAGATTTGGCATGAGATGAAACAACTCAGCATACGCTCTCTAACACCCTGCCTGGATTCCCGCCTCCGCGGGAATGACATGGAAATAGTATGGGAATGACATGGAAAAAGTATGAGAATGACAGGGAAAAAGCATGGGAATGACAGGGGAATAGTATGAGTAAGGCAGAATCCTTTGGTGGTTCTGCCATGTTAAAACACAAAGGTTCTACCTGAGTCAACCAGGCATTGCGTTTCAATACCAACATTTAATGAAACCCGGGGCGGGCAGCCCCGAGCCACGATACCAGATTCGGAACACAGACCTACCTCCCCCTCCCCTTTCCTCTTTGGAACGGACACCATCTGTTCGTTTAAAATCAACTGATAAGGTAGTGATAACGATGAAAATATCCCTCTTAATGTCGATATTCTGAACAATGGATCAGTCTCTCATGTTATTCGTTACGTTCAGATTATCACACGATAAACAGGACAGAGTACGTCAATCCATTAAGTGACAATGGAAACATACCGACAATATTGCCGTCGGTTTAAAGAAGATTGCAGGGAGGAAAATAATCCATGATTGAAGACACAAGCAGACTGGTCAAGGAGTTGAAAGAACTCGGTATCACCAATACCGGTGCTCTCAAATGGAACCTCAACACTCCGGCTCTATATGAACAGGCGATTCGGCGCAGAGAGGGCATGCTTGCACATCTGGGTCCGCTGGTTGTCAGAACGGGTCATCACACCGCTCGAGCTGCGCAGGACAAATATATTGTGGAAGAACCAAGTTCTAAAGACAAGATATGGTGGGGCAAGGTCAATAAGCCGATATCGGAGGATCAGTTCGAGAGCCTTATGAACAGACTGACCGCGTACATTCAGGGTAAAGAATTGTATGTTGAGGATGTCTACGTCGGTGCGGATGAAAAATACCGCCGCTCGATCCGTGTCATAACGGAAAATGCATGGCACAATATGTTCGTTCGCAATATGTTCATCCGCGTTAAGGATGCCGAGGAACTCAAGCAGCACCGTCCTGAATTCACGATTCTCCACATGCCGCACTTCCATGCATCCCCTGAGCGTGACGGCACCCGAAGTGAAACTTTCATCATACCGCATCTCGGAAAAAGACTCGTTTTGATCGGCGGTACAAGCTATGCCGGTGAAATAAAGAAATCGGCATTCACGATTATGAACTACCTTCTCCCGCAGGAGAATGTTCTCTCGATGCACTGCTCGGCGAATGTCGGCGAGAAAGATGATGATGTGGCTATCTTCTTCGGGCTATCGGGTACGGGCAAGACCACACTCTCCGCCGATCCCGAGCGCAGACTTATCGGTGATGACGAGCATGGCTGGAGTGATGACGGCGTGTTCAACTTCGAGGGTGGATGCTATGCCAAGGTTATCCGGTTATCGAAAGAGGCTGAACCGGATATCTATGAGACCACGCGTATGTTCGGAACGATTCTCGAAAATGTCGGGATGGATCCTGAAACCCGCAGGATTGATCTCGATGATGAGTCACTGACGGAGAACACTCGCGCCGCATACCCGATTTCACATATCCCGAATACACTCCATGACGGCAAGGCCGGGATTCCGAAGAATATCGTAATGCTGACATACGATGCTTTCGGGGTAATGCCGTTGATTTCGAAGCTTACTCCGGAGCAGGCGATGTATCATTTTATCTCCGGTTATACGGCCAAGGTCGGCGGGACCGAAAAGGGACTCGGTGATGAGCCTAAGGCTGTATTCTCAGCCTGTTTCGGTGCACCGTTTATGGCGCTCCATCCCTCCGCATACGCCGAGTTGCTTCAGGAGAAGATCAGGAAATACAATGTCAACTGCTGGCTGGTAAATACCGGTTTGACAAACGGTCCGTTTGGCGTTGGGAAGAGAGTACCGATCAAGTACACCCGGGCAATGTTAAAAGCGGCGTTGACAGGTGCTTTGAACAATGTATCATATTCAACTGAGCCGTTCTTCGGACTTGCGGTTCCGGATGAGTGCCCGAATGTACCGAGTGAGATAATAAATCCTCGCGGTACATGGGATGATCCCGAAGCTTATGACAGGAAAGCGAGCGAACTCGCAGACAGATTCCGCGAGAATTTCAAGGAATTCGAGAATGAAGTCTCTCAGGAGGTCATTAACGCGGGACCGATGAAGGCTATGGCTGTTTAATAACGACAGGGAATTTAGTCGATTCATAATCCCGATAGCGGACTCTGAGTCTGACACTGCGAAATATTATGACAAGCCGGGAGCATAGCGCTTCCGGCTGTCGGATAGGTCGTGAATCGGGAAGATAGCAGGGATGGCAACATGGCAATAGACAAGATCGGAGTCATTACGAGTGGCGGGGACGCACCCGGAATGAACGCCTGCATCAGAGCCGTAGTCCGGATGTCGTTGAAAAAAGGAATAGAGGTTTTCGGCTTCTGGCGCGGCTATGAGGGGATGCTTAATAATGATTTCGTACCACTGAAACGCTTCAATGTCTCAAACATCATTCATACCGGCGGGAGTATTCTGATATCATCCCGCAGTGAGGCATTCCGCACCCCGGAGGGGCGAGCTAAGGCTGCTGAGAATCTCACAGCACTCGGAATAAAGGGTCTTGTGGTAATCGGTGGTAACGGTTCACTCACCGGAGCGCATCTTCTGAATCAGGAGACCGACATCCGGGTAGTGGGAATACCGGGGACCATCGACCGCGATATCTACGGTACAGACCAGACTATCGGTTTCGACACAGCGGTGAATACCGCTCTGGATGCGATCGACAAAATACGCGACACCGCATCAGCAATGGAGCGTGTTTTCATCGTGGAGGTAATGGGACGCGATTCCGGTGATATTGCTCTCTATGCCGGTGTGGCAGGCGGTGCGGATGCCGTACTTGTGCCGGAGATTGAGACCAGCATCGAGAAATTGATTGCGGATATTCACAGCGGCATGGAGATAGGCAAAAAGACAAACCTGATTGTGGTTGCCGAGGGTGACAAGTCGGGAGGAGCCATCGAACTCTCCAAAACTCTGAAAGATCGAGCGGATATCAAGTCTTGGGTGTGCATACTCGGGCACGTACAGCGAGGCGGCAGACCTACGGTTAGAGACAGATATTATGCAACAGCATTCGGTGTAGCAGCTGCGGAAGCGATTGCCGATGGTATCTCCGGCGTGATGATCGGTTGGGATGTCGGCGGCGGAATAACGCATGTACCTTTGAAAGAGACATTCTCGAACAAGAAAGTCTATAATGAGGAGATAAGGCGTCTTTTGGAAGCTGTTTCGTGATTTATGAACGAACTGCCGAAAGATATTGAAGCAGGTATCCGATACATATATGTATGTAGAATATCATGTGAGACTCTCACATTGATACAAACAGAAGACTCATTCCAAGACCGGGTGAAGCATGGATAGCAGTTTTGTAAAAGCAATAGAATCATTTCAGGTCAATCCCACTCTCCCGAAATCTGTCGAGGAGTTAAAGGGGATAGCATACAACCTCTGGTGGACATTCAATCAGGATGCTGTCGGTCTGTTCCGGCGGCTTGATCGTGAACTATGGGAGTCGACCGGACACAATCCCGTTCTGATGCTGGGATCAATCGACCAGGAACGTCTGCAGAAAGCGGCGAATGATGAAGGCTATCTTGCGCACTTCGAGCGAGTGAAAGAAGATTTCTCCAACTATATGTCCGAATCCACCTGGTTTGCCAAGAATGAGTTTGAAGTAGATCAGCCTTTGATAGCCTATTTCTCCGCAGAGTTCGGCCTGACAGAGTGCCTTCAGAGTTACTCCGGCGGTCTTGGAATCCTTGCGGGTGATCACATGAAAGCCGCGAGTGATCTCGGTATTCCACTCGTTGGTATAGGGTTGTTGTATCAGCAGGGGTATTTCCAGCAGTATCTCAACAATGATGGCTGGCAGCAGGAATACTACCCGGAGAATGATTTCTATAATCTTCCACCGCAACCCGTTCTCGATGATGCCGGGAATCACATGACCGTCAAAGTCGACATAGCGGGTCGTATAGTGGAGGCTTTGATATGGAAGATTCTGGTTGGAAGGGTCGAGTTGTATCTTCTCGACACGAATATACCTACAAACTCTCCGCATGACAGGGCTATCACAAACCAGCTCTACGGTGGTGACACGGAGACTCGCATACAGCAGGAGGTACTTCTCGGTATCGGCGGCATATCCGCACTCGAGGCTCTCGGGATCAAGCCGGTTGTCTGTCACATGAACGAGGGACATTCGGCGTTTCTCGCGCTGGAGAGAATCCGCAGATGGATGGAGACGGAGAAGCTCTCATTCTTCGAAGCAAAGACATTATCCCGCCAGTCAACGATTTTTACCACGCATACGCCGGTTCCGGCGGGTATAGATGAATTCCCGGAACAGTTGATGCAGAGATATTTCAAGAACTATGCTCCGAAACTTTCGCTGTCATGGAACGATTTTCTCGCCCTCGGGCAGCTTCGCGACAGCCAGCCGGTCAGTTCGCTTCAAACAACGCAGTCAAAACCGTTCAATATGGCATTCCTCGCGCTCACTCTCTCATCGTATATCAACGGTGTATCGAAACTGCATGGTGAGGTCTCCCGCAAGATGTGGTATACCGCATGGAGAGATGTGCCACTCGATGAAATTCCAATCAGCAGTGTGACGAATGGAGTTCACACCAACTCCTGGGTTTCGGCAGAGATGGGTGCGCTGTTCGATCGGTATCTTGGTCTTTCGTGGAAGCGGAATGCCACCGGTCAGGAGACATGGGATCGTATTCTTGAAATTCCGGACGAGGAACTCTGGAGAGCGCACGAACGGAGAAAAGAACGGCTTGTGGCATTTACTCGCCGTAAACTGAAAGAGCAGATCAAACGGCGCGGTGGATTGAGCTGGGAGCTTAAAGCCGCTAATGAAGTGCTGAATTCAGACGCGTTGACTATCGGATTTGCGCGCCGGTTTGCAACATACAAGCGCGGTACGCTGCTGCTCAAGGATATTGATCGTTTAACAAGAATATTGAATAATCCCGATATGCCGGTGCAGTTGATATTTGCCGGCAAGGCTCATCCAAAGGATAACGAGGGCAAGGAGCTTATAAAGGAGATCATCCATATCGCTCGACGGGAGGATTTGCGTAACCATATCGTATTCCTCGAGAACTACGATATTGCAATAGCGCGCTACCTCGTGCAGGGTGTGGATATCTGGCTTAATACACCGCGGCGACCTATGGAAGCGTCCGGAACCTCCGGGATGAAAGTGGTTTTCAACGGCGGTATCAATCTCTCTATTCTCGATGGCTGGTGGGATGAGGCATACAATCCCGAGGTCGGCTGGTCTATCGGTAATGGTGAGGAATACTCCGATCTTCGTTATCAGGACTGGGTCGAAGCTAACGCGCTCTATGATGTACTCGAAAAAGAAATAGCTCCGATCTACTATGAGCGGGGTCGGGATGGTCTTCCACGCAAATGGATCGAGAAGATGAAAGCGTCGATGCGCCAGCTCTGTCCCAAGTTCAATACAAACAGGATGGTTAAAGACTATTCTCAGCAATTCTATATCCCGGCGTTTAGACAGACCCAGATACTCCTCAAGGATGAGAACAAGGAACTCAAGGATATCTCGAAATGGCAGTCTAACCTTGCGAAGCGATGGAAGGAAGTACGAATTCTTGATGTCGAGTCGTCCGTTACCGCGAGTACCGATGTCGGGTCGGATTTGACCGTAACTGCGTATATCCATCTTGGCGATTTATTGCCATCCGATGTTCTGGTTGAAATGTATATCGGTCGGCTTGGTCCGAGAGACTCGATTACATCCGCACAGACAGTCCCGCTGGAGTTTACCGGTGATGAACGTGAGGGTGTTTACACTTTCAAGGGTACAGTGAAGTTCGAGAAATCGGGACGTCACGGTTTCTCTGTGCGTGTCATACCGTTCCACCGCAGTCTTGTCACTCATTTTGAACTCGGAATGGTAACCTGGGCGAGCGGGAAAAAATAGCTGACTATATCAATTTTAATGCGCCCGGGGATTTACATCCTCGGGCGTTTTTTGTTTATTCCATTCAAAGAGATCCAACAGTAAAGGAATGAACATGAACAAGCACCTGATCCTTCGAATCGCAGCGACTCTCATCATCTGCTCTGTAATCCTCGGATGTGGAGGCGGGAAGAAAGAGATCGACATGGATACACTGATCACGGAACTCGCTGTTCCTGAAACCGATATTCGTACGGTAGTCGATACTCTCTTTGATAAACAAATTTCCGATCCCTACCGATGGCTTGAAAACGGTGAGGATCCCGAGGTCATCGAATGGACCAAACAGCAGAATGAATATACGAGGACGATCCTCGATGCGATTCCCGGGCGCGACTCCCTTGCAGCCAAAATCGAGAGTGCCCTGAAACTGGGGCGTGTATCGGCTCCGGTTGTGCGCGGCGGGAGGCTTTTCTATCGCAAACGAAGCGCAGAGCAGGATCAATCGGTTCTCTATATGCGCGAAAGCGAAGAATCGGAAGATATAGTTCTGGTCGATCCGAACACTATGGGCGATTCCGCGAAGACAACAATCGATTGGTTCTATCCATCCCGCACCGGCAGATATTTGGCATACGGTCTCTCCGAGAGCGGGGATGAACAGAGTGTGCTTCACATTCTCGATCTCGACAACCGCGACAAGACATACGAAACAATTTCGAGAACAACTGCAGCAAGTGTCGCATGGTTTGAGGATGATTCCGGATTTTACTACACATGTAATCCAGCACCCGGCGAGGTTGCAGAGGGGGATGAGTATTACTACCGTCATATCTATTCTCATAAGCTAGGAACTGACCCGGAAAATGATCCGAAGATATACGGAGATGATCTCGACAAGGAAGCCTGGACCAATGTCTATCTATCCGAGTCGGGACGGTATCTTTTGATCTACGCTTTCTATGGCTGGAGCAAGACTGAACTCTATCTCAAGGATATGAAAACCGGCGGAGATTTTGTTCCGATAGTCAAGGATGTGCAGTCTTACACCGAGGGTGTCTTTGCGGGTGATGAACTATACATTCGCACCAACAACGATGCGCCGAACTACAAAGTCCTGAAAGCGATTTTTGGTAATAACGGCGTTGCATCGTGGCGGGAGGTTGTTCCCGAAGATTCGAATGCTGTTCTGATGAGATTCGGTGCGGCTGGCAACAAAGTGCTGCTCGGATATATCGAAAATGTTGCATCGAAACTCAAATACTACGATCCGGATGCTCAGGTAGTATCAGAAGTACATCTGCCGTATACAGGTACTGTCAGCGGTTTTGATTCCGAGAACCTGACCGAGAAATTCTATTTCGCATTTCAATCGTTCTTCGTACCGCCGACTATCTACAGCTACGATTTCGAGAACGACAAGATGGCGATGTTTGATCGTGTGAAGGTCGATATCGATCCTTACGAGTACGAGAGCAAATTCGTAGAGTACTACTCGAAAGATAGCACACGGGTTACGATGTTCATCGTTCAGAAACGGGGATTAGAACTCGACGGTCAGAATCCCACAATTCTTACCGGGTATGGCGGATTCAGTCACGTGGAAGCTCCGTATTTCTCGAACACGCGCCGAATCTGGCTGGATGCCGGTGGAGTTATTGTGTTGCCGCATCTTCGCGGTGGAGCCGAGTATGGCGAGAAATGGCATGAGGGCGGTATGATGGCCAACAAGCAGAATACATTCGACGATTTCATCGCAGCCGCGGAGTATCTGATTGACGAAGGTTATACCTCGCCCGACAAGCTGGCGATCTGGGGCGGATCGAACGGCGGGCTTCTCGTCGGAGCCGTGATGATACAGCGTCCCGAACTGTTTACGGCGGTTCTCTGCGGTAATCCGCTGCTTGATATGGTTCGATATCATAAATTTCTCATCGCAAGACTCTGGATTCCGGAATATGGCGATCCGGACAAAGCGGAGGATTTCGAGTGGCTGTATGCCTACTCGCCGTATCATCATGTTAAACCGGGCACGGCGTATCCGGCTTGTATAATCGAGACATCCGACACAGATTCGCGCGTCGATCCGATGCACGCCCGTAAGATGGTCGCGAAACTCCAGGCGGCTAACGGAAGCAGCGAACCGCAGATGCTCAGATTCGATTTTGGCACAGGGCACGGGCACGGAATGCCGATGTGGAAAGTCCTGGAGGGTTACGTAGACAGCTACGCATTCCTTATGTGGCAGACCGGGATGCTGAGAGAGTGACTTTTAACACTTGTCTCCGTACTCAAAAGGAGCAATATGATGATAAATGCAGTAAATTCATAAGCTGTAGAAGCAATGGAAAATCATATCAAACTTCTCGCAATACTGATGATTGTCTATGGGGCAATCGGAGTTCTGGCTGTACTGGTGGTTATGCTTGTATTTGGCGGTGCCGGCTTAATTTCGACCGGAGCATCCGGCGATGCGGCGCCTGCACTGATTGCGGGTATGGTCGGAGTAGTAATATCTGCGTTCGTACTTCTAACGCACCTTCCCGCTCTGATAGTCGGATTTGGTCTGCTCAAATACAGGTCGTGGGCAAGAATCCTTGGAATTATTATCTCGATACTGTTCCTCCTCGCATTTCCTATCGGAACCATAGTCGGAATCTACGGACTCTGGGTACTCTTTCAGGGAGGAACGATCGACCTGTTCGAGCATCGCAGACCTCAAACCGCATAGCTCGATTTAATTAATCAAGGGCATAAGAAAAGGCCGCCTTGACCGGCGGCCTTAGTATATTGACTGAAATCTGTAAATCTATTTGAATCTCTTCGGTGACTTGTTCTCCCATTCGACAACAATCGGGGATGCCACGAACACCGATGAGTAGGTTCCGACTATCACTCCGATCAGAAGTGCGAGTGCGAAATCTCTGACCACCTCGCCGCCGAGAATGAGCAGCACGAGGACAACCGTGAATGTTGTAAGGGATGTCATGAGTGTTCTACCGAGAACTTCGTTTACCGATCCGTTGATCGTTGCAACAAAATCTCCCTTGCGCCTGAATGTTTTCAGATTCTCGCGGATTCTGTCGAATACAACCACCGAGTCGGTGAGTGAATAGCCTGCCAGCGTCAGGAGAGCAACCACTACCAGAAGCGATATTTCCTTGTTCAGGATGAAAAAGATACCGAGCACTGCCAGTACATCATGAAATGTCGCTACAGTTGCGGCAACACCGAAACGGAAATCGAATCGAATCCAGATATATGTCAGAATACCGGCAATTGCGAGAAGTACCATCCAGATTGCTTTTCGTTCGAGTTCCCGTCCAATCGACGCGCCAACTTCATGCACGCTGTCGAGTGTGAATGTATTGCCCGGGAATCTCTCGCCTATGGCATCGAGAATCACCTGAGTCGTGGTTCTGTCACCGCCTTCGGAGCTGACCTTGACTCTTATCAGGAATGTACTCGCATGTTCGCGTCCAACCAGCTCGGTGATATATGCACCCTCGAACCCGGCACCCGACAGTGCATCTCTGAGTTCACCGATCTCCACATTTGATTCCGCGAACCATCCCTGAACCATAGTGCCGCCTGCGAAATCGATTCCGAGATTGGCCTTACCGAATAGAATGGCGAAGAAGCCGACTATGCCGAGAATCAGCAGAATGGCAGAGACGATATAGGCCTTTTTCCTCTGCCCGATAAAATCTATCTTCGTACCCTTGACTAACCGAAACATCTTACAGGCTCCTTTATATGCTCAGAGACTTGTAGCTCTTTCTGAACTCAAAGATCGTGCGTGTGACAACCAGTGCGCTGAAGAGCGAAACCAGAATACCGATCGAGAGCGTGATCGCAAAGCCTTTGACCGGACCGGTTCCGAGAGCGTACAGGATGGCTGCAACAATCAGAGTTGTGATATTTGAATCTATGATGGCGACCGCGGCGCGGTCGTAACCTGCATCAATTGATGCGCGAACTGTTTTGCCGGTCAACAGCTCCTCTCGTATGCGCTCGAAGATCAGCACGGCGGCATCCACCGAGATACCCACAAGCAGGATGATACCCGCAATTCCGGGGACTGTCAGTGTTGCCTGAAGCATCGACATGATCGAGAGCAGCACGAACAGGTTAAAGAGAAGTGCGAAGTCGGCAACCAGACCGGAGAGCCTGTAATAGAAGGCCATGATCAGGATGACTATGCAGAGACCGACCAGTGATGCGGTCAAACCGGACTTGATCGAGTCCTTACCGAGTGACGGCCCCACGACATTGTTCTCCATGATATTGACCGGCGCCGGAAGAGCACCTGCCTGAAGAACAATCGAGAGGTCGCGTGCATCCTCGAATGTTGCACCGGCTGAGAGGTTGATCTCACCGGCGTCACGGATTCTATCCGAAATGCGCGGAGCGGTCTCAACCTGACCATCCAGGATAATCGCAAGCGGTTTGCCGATATTCGGACCCGTGATCCTCGCAAACTTGGAACCACCATCTTTAGTCAGGCGGAAATTAACCTGCGGACTGCGCATTTCGTCATATCCGGGAGTCGCGCTGACGAGGTAGTCGCCGGTCATCTGGACTTTTTGTTTGACGAGATACAACCGGCGAATGGAACGACCCTGCCAGGGCTGTTCGCGTGTACTCCACATCCACTCGACATCGTGTGGTACTATTGTCTGAACGCGATCGAGAGAGAGGTATTTCTTGAGAAGCGGAACATCCTCCGCGAACACGATAAATGATTCCTGACTTTCCTGCTGAAGATATCCTGAGAACTCGTTGAAAGCCGGTTCCTCGTCTTCAAAGTCCGCAAGCAGGTCGGATGTATCGGATGAATCTATGAGTGCATCATCCTCAGCGGTCTCTTCCGCTGTAGTGTCCTCATCTGAATCCGCAAACAAATCTTCCGCCTTGGATTCCATGTCAGCGGCTGCCGAACTATCCGGCAGAGATTCCTCATCCTGTTCACCGAGTGGATCCTCACCGAGGATCTTGTCAATTTTCTCCACGAGTTGCCGTGTGTTTTCGGGGGTTTCGAGGAATCTGAATTCGAGCTGTGCGGTTCTGCCGATTAAATCCTGCGCCCTCTCGACATCCTGCAGACCCGGAAGCTCGACAACAATATAATCTTCGCCCTGAGGAAGGATTTGTGGCTCCGAAATACCGAATTTATCAACTCGATTCCTGATAATCTCGAGAGCCCTGTCTCGTGCGTTCTCCGCTTCGGCATCCGACATATTCGAAATGTCGACCTTCAGAACAATGTGCATTCCACCCTGCAGATCGAGTCCAAGATTGATAGCGGACCCTTCGAGATTCTGTAAACCAACCGGATCACTGTTTGCCATCCGGTCTTTTTCTTCGGACGACATCAGCCATAATCTCGCAGTGGGATAGAAGAACCATGCCGCCGCGAACAGCACGATCAGAATCGCGACTATACGAAAAGTTTCATTCCTGCGCATTTAGAAATAATCCTCCCGAGTCAAAGATATGGACGCAAATTAGTCCGTCAATATAAACAAGATCGACCAAAAGTCAACTCAATTTAAGGGTTGCGACGGCTCTGGAATGGGGTACCCGAGTTGACCGTAAGTGCTGAAACCAAAATAGATTGAACGTATTTCAAAATATACGGGACTAATACGCTGATAAAGTTGTAATATATTAGGAGAATTGTATTTGGGCTTTGCAAAATCCAATCAACTGTTTAGATTTGAAACCCGGAGACATTCTCGATATTTGGCGGCGGACACAGGGTTTCACGCGAGGAACACCTGTCGCCCAAAATCGTTCGATTTGTAGAGAGGGCGTAAATGGATAAGCTTGTAATTCAAGGCGGCAACAAGGTAAACGGAAAAATAAGGGTCAGCGGTTCAAAAAACGCTGTCCTCCCCATTCTCTGCGCAGCGATTCTTCCTGAGAAGGGTACGACCATAATTCATGATGTTCCCGAGTTGCGGGATATCGCGACCATTATCAAGGTGATTGAAAGCCTGGGTATTAAAGTCGACTGGGACAAAAGCACACGAACGGTATGCATCAATGCCGAGAATATCTCGAGTTATGTTGCCCCGTATGAAATCGTTAGACAAATGAGGGCTTCTTTTCTCGTACTCGGTCCGCTTCTGGCAAGAACCGGCAAGGCGAAAGTATCGCTGCCCGGCGGATGCTCCCTCGGACAGCGCCCGGTGAACCTCCACCTGAAGGGATTTCGCAAACTCGGTGCAAAAGTCGTGGAGGAGGCGGGTTATGTTCTCGCGGAGTGTGACCGCCTTGCGGGGGGGACATTCTGTTTTGACAGGCCATCCCATACAGGTACGGAAAATATCATGGTAGGGGCTGTAACCGCATCCGGCACAACCACAATAGTGAATGCCGCAATGGACCCGGAAGTAATAGATCTTGCCAATATCCTCAACAAGATGGGTGCGGCGATTAGCGGGGCTGGAACACCGACAATTGAAATAAAAGGCGTAAAAACGTTAAAAGCGATTGAATATACCGTGATGCCCGACCGTCTTGTAGCTGGAACATATATGTGTGTTTGCTCAACAGCCGGAGGCAAACTTGAACTCGACAATTGCAAACCTGAACACCTCGATATCGTGATTCAGAAATTCGAGGAGATGGGAGCCGAGATTAAATCAAACGGCGACAGGCTGACCATGCAGTCAGATTCCCGTCCGAGAGCTGTCGAAATCACGACATTCCCATATCCGGGTTTCCCGACCGATCTTCAGCCGACATTCATGGCGGCGGCTGTGATCGCGGATGGCGTAAGTCATATCAGGGAAACGGTTTTTGAGGACAGGTTTGCTGGAGCGATGGAGCTTATCCGAATGGGTGCGAATATACGGATATCATCCGATGAGGCTACGATAGAGGGCACCGAACGGTTGTATGGTACGACTGTTATGGCATCGGATATCCGTGCTGGAGCCGGGCTTGTTGCGGCAGCGGCGGGTGCTAAGGGTGAAACACATATAAGACGAGTATATCATATTGATAGAGGATATCAGCAAATTGAGCATGATTTAGCTCAGATTGGTGTCGATATAGAAAGAGTGCCCGACAGTTAGATGGATAATTGAGGAGAGTTGTACATGATAAAGCGGACAATTATATTCGGGTATCTGATGGTGCTCGTTGCTCTGGTTTTCACATCCACAGCGAATGGTCAGGTCGAGTATTTCGGCAAGAACAAAGTTCAGTGGAAGGATTTTAAGTGGGAGTTCTTCCAAACATCACATTTCGATATCTACTTCTATCAGGATTCATACGAGATAGCGAAGTTTTCCGCCGAGGTACTCGAATCAGCACTCGTTGTGATATCCGATCAGCTCGATTATGATATTAAGAAACGAATACCGGCTTTCATATATAACTCGCCAAATGAATTTCAGCAGACGAATATTACCAGCGGGATATTGGGAGAGGGTGTCGGTGGATTTACCGAGATGTTCAAAAACCGTATGGTTATGCCCTACAATGGCTCATACGAGGATTTCCGCCATGTACTGCACCACGAGCTGACACACGCTGTAACATTTGATATGCTCTATGGTGGAGCGCTAAGCTCCGTTCTCTCGACGAATCGAATTTTTGAGATGCCACTCTGGCTTGCGGAGGGTTACGCGGAATATTCATCCCGGCATGGATGGGACTACTGGGCTGACATGATAATGCGCGATGCGACAATCAATGATTATGCGCCTCCCGTTGCCTACGTTGGTGGTTATCTCGCATATAAACAGGGGCAGCTTGCTATTTACTATATCGCCGAGAAATATGGTGTCGAGAAGGTTGGAGAGTTATTTAAGAAGGGCAAAGTCCATCTGACTGCAGACAAGGCGATGCATGGCGCTATGGGATTCGACCAGATGGAATTCGACAGGGAATTCAAGAAATTCTGTAAACGTGTGTTCTGGCCGGAGATTGCGCTTCGCAAGGAACCGAAAGAAATCGGTCGCCAGCTCACCGACCACACCAAGGATGGGTCTTATTTCAACGAGAAGCCAGTATTCGCACCCTCCGGGGATCGCGTTGCAATCTTCTCCGACAGATCCGATTATACTGAGATCATCGTGATATCCACAGTGGATGGAGCTGAACTGAAGCGAGTTGTCAAGGGATCGCGTACCGGTGACCTTGAATCTCTTCACTCGTATGTATCCGGGATGTCATGGTCTCCGGATGGAGAGAAAATAGCCTTCATCTCAAAGTCGAAGGGAGAGGATGCCCTCCGGCTCGTTCGAGTTGAGGACAACGATGTATATGCCAAGTACACATTCGGTTTTAACATGATGCTCTCGCCAAGCTGGGGCGGCACAGACTCGAACAGCATAGTCTTCACCGGAGTAAAAAACGGCAAGAGCGATCTCTACCTCTTTGATGTCACGACCGAGAAATTGACACAGCTCACCGATGATTACTATGAGGATCAGGAGCCGGCTATTAGTCCTGACGGTAAAACCGTTGTTTTCGCTTCGGATCGCCCGTCCGAGGACGCCGTTAATCCCAAGGACATAATAGAGCTTCAATATGGAAGCTATGATCTTTTCTCTTACGATCTCGAAACGGGAAAGATAACGGAGCTGACTAATGATGAATTCAATAAGCGTTATCCGACATGGTCGCCGGATGGCGAGAAAATAGCATTCACAGCCAATTATAACGGCATTGACAATCTTTATGTAATGTCGCTCGACAGCCTTCAGCCGGTTCCGGTTACGAATATTCTCACGAATGTTGCGGCGCCATCCTGGTCACCGAAGGGTGATGAGATAGTGTTTTCATCATTCAACAAGGCTGGATACGATATTTATCTTCTCAAAGAGATAAAACCGGTTGCTCCCAGCCCGGACAGTCTTAAGAAAACGCTTTTCTTCGCGGGTGAGTTGGAAACACACATAACCCCAATCGATCCTGAACTGGAAGAGAGGATGGAGAGTGGTCCATTTGATGATACCACCGAGGTTAGACCTCTGCCGATGGGCGATGAGGGGGGGCCGGATGACGACTGGGAAGATTTCGTCTATAAACCGGATCAAAGTAAGGAAACATTCCACAGAGAGGAAGAATCGAAGGACAAACCGGTTCCTGCGGGAGAAGTAGACACTCTCTATGCCAAGAACGAAGATGGCAATTATGATATCAAACCATACAAGACCAAATTTACTCCCGACCTCGTAACGGGTGGGTTTTCGTATGATACATTCTTTGGGTTACGGGGGCAGTCATACCTGCTGATATCCGATTATCTCGGTAATCATCAGTTTTTCCTCGCGACAGATCTCGTAAACGCCATCGATCAGACCAATTTCCAGCTGTATTATCTTAACAATACCAGGCGCACCGATTGGGGTATCGGGATATTCCATACTAAGAATTACTATGTGGATCCGATAGACAGGCTGTTCTCGGATCGTGTTTATGGACTCACGGCAAGTGCCAGTCGTCCATTTTCTACATTTTCGAGGCTCCAGTTCGATGTCAGCCAGTTGTTCGTTGACAGGAAATATTATGATCCGCCCTATGATGATACGGATGAGCGTGTAACCATTGGAGAGGTAGGCTGGGTAACCGACAATGTGCTCTGGGGTAATACCGGTCCGATTAACGGAAGGCGTTACAAAATTGTATTCGAGAAAGCTGTACCGGTTTTTTCGGATGGTCTCGATTACTGGGCGGGGCAGTTCGATTTCCGCAGATATTATCATTTCGCACAAAGATACGGATTTGCAATCAGGGCTGCGGGTGGTGTTTCCGATGGAGTCGATCCGAAAAGATATTTCCTCGGCGGAACCTCCAACTGGATCGGCAGTCCGCTTCCCGGACTCGATATCTATGATCCGGAGAACCTGTATTTTTCAAAAGTTATAACACCGCTTCGTGGCTATAACTACTACGAAATGAGTGGATCGAAATTCGCTTTGATAAACATGGAATTCCGTTTTCCGGCAATCGAGTATTTCGTTCTCAAGTTCCCGCTTCCGATGATCCTGACAAGACTTCGGGGTGCGGCATTTCTCGATGTCGGCGCGGCATGGGATGAAAATGTGCTCTTCAAGGGAGCTACGTCATCCGATGGCGATTTCAGACTCACGGGAATAAAGACCGGGTTTGGTTATGGTATCCGGGCGAATCTTGGGTTTATGCTGTTCAAGTTCGATCATGCATGGAAGACAGATTTGGATAAGGTGTCAACTCCCAAGTACTATCTCTCGCTTGGTGCTGAATTCTAACAGGACTTGAACATTAATAATTGATATTGCCTCTCGACTTTCCAAGTCGGGAGGCTGTTTTTATTGACTGATGAAGTGCAAGTGTGCATAGTTATAGACCGGGTAGCGGGAAAGGGCGAGCAATGGAGTATTATAGCATTGCAGCACGCTTATATGATGACTGGGGTTTGGACAAAATCAAGAGGGGTCTTACCTCGCTTGCAATACAACTACTTCAGCGACATGAAGTAGATGGCAACCATATTCTGGAGCATGACTGTAGGACAGGTACCGCTTCAATTGAATTGTCAAAACTCGGTTACACCGTTACAGGTGTCGATCCATCTCCCGATATGTTGAAGATTGCCCGGAATAAGGCGAGAGAGCATCAGAGTAAGGCCAGATTCGTACAGTCTGAAATCGCCAATTTCAAAAGCAGGACAGAGTTCGATGCTGCAGTGGGTTTGTTCGAAACAGCGAACTTCGTAACATCATACGAAGATTTGGTGTTGAGTATGAAGGGAATCTCATCATCATTGATAGAGGGGGGTGTATACGTTTTTGACTTCAATACCATCTATGGTTTACGCAAGACGTGGAGTAATGCGAACTATCACAGGAAGACCGGTAAATCGTATTCATGCTGGACCGGCGACTATGATCCTGTTACACGAATGGGAACATATAACATAGAGATATTTGAAAAGAAGAATAGAAATATATATCAAAGATATTCCATAGTCGTGAAAGAAAGGGGATACAGCTTCAAAGAACTGAGAAGAGCATTGAGATCAGCCGGTTTTGAAGACATACATTTCTATGACTGCATTAAGATGAAACGAGCCGGTCGATGGTCGATTCGAGCGATGGTGTTCTGTAGAAAACGGTGAACGCTGAATGGAACAACTTAATCTGCTAAAAGATCTGGTCGTCGTATTTGCGGTGGCTGTATTCGTAGTAGCGGTACTTCACCGCGCAGGTATCCCTAATATTGCGGGTTTTATAATCTCCGGAATAATCGTAGGACCGGACATTCTCGGACTGGTTGGCGATCCGCATGATGTCGAGATGCTTGCCGAAATCGGAGTTGCGCTTCTCCTGTTTGGTATCGGTCTCGAAATTTCACTCGATAAACTCAAACGCCTCTGGTGGCCGATTCTTACGGGTGGATTTCTTCAGGTCGGTCTGACAACGATGGCAACATTCGGCATCTGTCTGTTATTCGGCATGTCTCCGGCAAGTTCGATTTTCATTGGATTCCTGGTTTCGCTATCATCAACCGCGATCGTACTGCGCGGTCTTGATGAACGCGGTGAGATAGACGCTCCGCACGGAAGGCTGACACTCGGCATACTCGTATTTCAGGATCTGGCGGTTGTACCCATGATGCTTCTCATACCGTTTCTTGCCAGTACCGGAGAGGGTGGAAATATCATCATTGCACTCCTCAAGTCTGTTCTCATCATAGCGGCTGTACTTGTGGCGGCGCGGATCGTTCTACCATGGGTGCTGCAATTCATCGCAAGGACACGTCAGAGAAATCTTTTCGTATTGACGGTTCTGCTTATCTGTATGGGAACAGCATGGATGATATCCGCATCGGGGGTATCGCTTGCACTCGGCGCATTCCTCGCGGGTATTGTTGTTGCAAGCAGTGAGTATCGTCATCAGGCACTGGCGGATTTGATTCCGTTTCGTGATGTTTTCACGAGCCTGTTTTTCGTATCGGTCGGTATGCTCCTGGATACTGAACAGGTTCTCTCCTATGTACCACAGGTATTGATGCTGCTTGGTTTTATAATGGTGGGTAAGTTTTTAATTGTTCTGTTTACCGGTTTTGCGATGCGACTTCCGATAGCAATAGGCGCGCTTGCGGCTGTATCGCTCACACAGGTCGGGGAGTTCTCGCTGGTTCTGAAAAGAGCGGCGGATGGCACCGGTCTTCTGTCCGAACCGCTTGCAGGAAATCTGTTGACCGCTGCTATATTGAGTATGCTTATCACACCGTTTCTCCATCTTGCCGCTCCGAGTATCGCCGCCGGAGTGGGACGAATTAAAACGCTGATGCGGTTTTTGGATGTTGAGTCTGCGGATGAAGCCGAACGAACCGATAAGCCGCTTACAAATCATGTCATAATCGGTGGGTATGGTTTCGCGGGTGCCGAACTTGCACGGTCGCTCGATGAGTGCGGTGTGCCGTATGTAATCTGCGAACTGAACATCGATAATGTAAAGAGGGCATTCGCTGAAGGGAGAAGAGTATATTTCGGAGATATCACCAGCCCGGAGGTTCTTCACAAACTCGGTATCGAGCGGGCGAAAGAGTTTGTCGTGGTGATAAACAATCCCGCAGCTCTCGAGAAAGCTATTATGTCTGCACGAGATATTGCCCCCAATCTGTATATAATCGCCCGGACTCGCTATCTGCTCGATACAGAACCACTATTAAATGCCGGTGCTAATGATGTTATTCCTGCAGAGAGGGAAGCTGCGGTCGAGGTGGCATCCGTTATACTGAATAGATATTGCATCGACAGTGAGAAATTGAAAGGTCAGCTTAATAGAATCAGAGATATCTCCGAGGAAGAATCTCCTTAGATATCATCAACATCTGACAGGAATTCCTCGACTTCCTTCAACTGTGGAATACCGATTCTCCCTCCGAGCTGTCGGCATTTGAGTGCGGATGTGGCGGATGCAAACTCGAGCCGTTCTTTTAAACTCATTCCTCTTGTGAGTCCGTACAGGTAAGCACCATGAAAAACATCACCCGCACCCGTTGAATCAACGAAATCATCGAGGATGTAGGCTCTCTGGTGTATTACTTCATCACCCTCTTCGAATCCGCACGAACCTTTTTCACCGAATGTTATTACGCAGGACTTGAAACCGTAACTGCGCAAATCTTCGATACAGTGTTCTGTCGATTGAGTGTCGCAGAATGAATAGGCGAAAGTGTTCGAGATAACCAGATGGTCGGTGAGTTGCAACAACTCGCGGGAACCGTATCTTTCGGAGCCGATATCCACCGATATCTCGACACCGTCGGATCGAGCGGCTTCGGCTGCCTCGATGTCGGCTTCAAGGTTCCGTCCGTCAATGTGAAGAATCGTTGCCGACTTGTAGAAACTGTCCGGTACGGTTGAAATGTCTATCTCCCCGGCGCCGCTTTTGTCGAGAACGACATTCCGGGTTCCGTTGGCGCGGTCTGCCCAGATGAAAGCGCGATTCGAAGTGCTGCCTCTGATTACACGGAGATACGACGTGTCGACCTTGAATTGCTTCAACTCGTCGGCAATAAATCTGCCGTCACGGTCATCCCCTACTACTCCGATGAATGAAGTCTTGAGACCGAGACGGGATGCGGTACAGAGTGCGGTTGGAACCGGACCGCCGCCCTGTATGGATGTCTCGAGAGCTTCGATCTTCGAATCGGGTCCGGGGTATCTTTTCAGCAGTGCAATGTAGTCGACCGTACAGAGACCCAGACCGACGATGTCATACTTTCTCGATTTCGATTCTGCCATTTGTCTGAGAGATCAGAGTATCGCTGATTTTCTCTACCGAATCACGGCGAATATCACAGGTTATTCTGCCAACATCCGAATATTCACTGTCAACCGTCGTGCAAACCTCGGACGACAGAGTCCTCAGTACAACATTAGTGAACTGAAGATGAAATGTGAATTTCAAACGCTCCGTTATGTAACGGGTTTTAATACCGCCGTTTTCTACGACAGATATTGCGGCATCCCGATATGCCCGGGACAATCCTCCCGTACCGAGTTTGATCCCGCCGAAATAACGAGTGACCACGATGCAGGTATCTACAAGCTCATGCCTGTCGACAGCATCGAGGATCGGTTTTCCGGCGGTTCCCGATGGTTCGCCGTCATCGTTGTATTTGAATATCTGATTCTGTCCGATACCGATACGATATGCCCAGCAGTTGTGAGTCGCATCATGATATTCAGCGCTCACCGAATCGATAAATTCCCGTGCAGCTTCGAGGGTCGAGACATACCGCACGGTACCGATAAATCTCGATCGCTTGACTTTGATTTCGATTCGGTTCTCTCTGGCAATCGTCTTATACGAGTCGGACAAATGTCACCTTATTCAGAGGACTCTTTTTCCGTGATATACTGTTCTTTGAGACGCTGGAAGCGTGCTCCGTATATCATATCATACTTGTCCATGTCGTCCGGTATGAGTTCCTCTGCTTTTTTGCGGGTCTCTTCGATCAGTTTGTCGACAGTTGTCATGTCCAAACCGCCGCTCTCTATTTCATTCACCGTTGCGTCGACAAGTTTTCGAAGTTCGGCGATTTTATTATGTTCATCATTCTCCAGTGTCATTTCAACAGCTCCTCGTGCTGGTTTCGAGAATAGTCTGGACATCCTCGATTGTCTGAAATGGAATTACGTTATTCGGCACGTTGATGCCCCGTTTCTCCTCGTCCCCTTTCAGAAGATAAAACAGCAGCTTGCCTTGATCGTCGCATGCTTCTGCTGCGGATCGGCAGCCGGAGGATTCCGGCGCGAGTTCGGTGATAATTACAGAGTCCGACAGACCGACAACGATTCGATTGCGAGCCAGAAGTCGTCCGGTCGAAACCGTTGTATCCGGTGGATACTCTGTTATCACGCATCCATCTTTCGAAATCTGTTTTGCCAGCATCTCGTTCTCCTCGGGATATACATTATACAAACCCGAGCCGAGAACAGCAAATGTGTGTCCGTCCCCCTTGATTGCACCCAGATGCGCGGATGCGTCTATGCCCCGAGCCAGCCCCGATATTACGGCTACCCCCCTGGATGCGAGATCGGTCGCTATCTGAACCGTAGCGTTAATACCATTGGCGGTTGCATCGGTCGCGCCGATCATACCGATTGCGGGTTGATTCGGATCGGGCAGTCTACCGCGATAATAGAGTATCGGAGGCGGCGCATCGAGCATGCGCAGTTTTGCGGGGTAGTCGTCATCAACAAATGTCGTAACATCAATGCTGTCATCCCGGATGCGTTCGATACGCTCACTCATCATTTGAATCATATCCTGTGATGCCAGAATTTGCTCGGCCTTTTCCTCGGATACTCTCGGAAGATCAGTTAGAGAACTAATATCTATCCCGTAAACATTCTCAGGAGAACCATAGGCAGAGAGAAGCATCTGAAACATTTTCGGGCCTACGCCACCGGCTTCTCTTAACGCCATCACTACGCTTTTCATGTACAGTTCTGTCATCTTCTCATTACCGGATGAAATTCCATCCCGATCATCATGAATAGTACGGCTGACAATCGCGGGTGTCAAGAGTCTTACTGACTTACCTGTCAGTTCGATCCGGATTTCTTATATGATTGTATCAATGGAACATATTATATAAAAAGGACTTGCGACGAAAGCACCCAAGGTTATTATATGACCATGATTATCCACAATAACAACCGGCTTCTTACTATCTTGACAGTTCTTCTACTCACTTCTACCTGTCTCTCATCCTGTGCCGGGGATCAAACACAAGATGGATCATCTAAACCAGAATTCAAAGTGATCGGTGACATTCCGCCGCCCGATGGTTTCGAGCGGGTGGTTGTGAATGATAGAAGCTTCGGAGAATATCTACGCGAACTTCCGCTAAAGCCGAAAGGTACCCCCGTTTATCTCTATGACGGCTCGAAGAAATATTTCCAGAGTCATCACTATCGCGTTGTCGACATGGATATCGGTGACCGGGACCTTCTCCAATGTGCGGATGCTGTCATGCGATTGCGGGCGGAGTATCTCTATTCGATGGGAGAGTACGACCGAATCCATTTCAATTTCACGAGTGGTGATACGGCGTCATTCAGAAACTGGATCGACGGCCACAGACCGAGAGTATCCGGCAATACCGTATCATGGAGTTGCTGCGAACCGAAAGACAGTTCATATGCTGTGCTGCAATCATATCTCGAAACGGTCTACATGTACGCCGGGACATATTCACTCAAAAAGGAACTGATCTCTCTGTCGAGCACAGATGATGTCCGGTTGGGGGATGTATATATCATTGGTGGATTTCCCGGGCATGCGATGATAGTCGCGGATGTCTGCGTAAATGAGGATACCGGAGAGAGAGCGATCATGCTGGTGCAGGGATTCACACCTGCTCAGGATATACATATTGTTGCGTATGGACGTGATGAGTCGATCAATCCCTGGTATATCGTTGGAGACGGAGAACGACTCGAAACACCATCATGGACTTTCAAATGGACGGATGTTAGAAGATTCCCGGAGTGAAAAGTATACCGACTACTCAACCTTCCTTAAATTCTATAAGTCTTTTTTCTATTTCAGGATATAATTCGTCTATCTCCTTTTGTAAGTCAATCGTCTTGCTTAAGGCTGTGACTATTCTACAATAGCGAGGCGCGTCGTCCATTATTCTGCCTTTTCGATCCTTCAAGTACTTGTGCAATACTTGATAACCGCCGATATGGTAATTCCAAACACACGGGTTGATGCCTTCGAAATACTTGTCTTTGTTAATGTAGATACGCTGTTCATCTTCTTTATATGTTGTTTTTTCAATGAGATCGTTTTCACTGCTGCCCTGGTATTTTGCAATGGGTTTATTAAGCAACGGGCTCTTCAATAGATGCAATTCGACAAGTTGTCTACCAAGACCGCTCAATTTCCCGAAGAGATCAAAATCGCTCGTAAATGGAACACGGGGAAAATCAATCTTCAAGAACTCAACATATTTCTCTCGGTAAGTATTGCTGAAAAGTAACCCATAAATATAGTATAATATATCTTCAGACCGGCGTGGCCCGGGTCTATTGACCCGGGTTTCATCCTTGCCGCACTCGACCAGCGCCATTGCGATGGTTCGGTGACGAGTCCCCGACGAACCGGATTATATTCAATATAGTCAATCGCTTTTCTGATCCGATCCAACTCGAATAGATTCCTGTCAAAACCGCCACCTGCCTGCCAAAACCGACTCTCGTTCTTTCGCAAACCGACACTAACACGACTCAACATGTGTGGGGCATTATCTCGCCAGTATGCGATGATCTTCCTGCCAACCGGTGCTTTGATGTTTTTCTGAATCTCGCTTATGCTATACTTTTCATTCATTGGATGCAATAGCAGATGAACATGCTCAGGCATTAGCACCCATGCATAGAGTTTGATATTGTCACGAGCGCGGGCTTCCGACAGAGAAATCAGGAACGTTTGACATGCGAACACATTCGTTAGGAGCTGCTGGCGTCTATAGCAGGTAAATGTCAGGAAGTGAACGTGACCGGGATCGTTGAAAGACTTGCGTCTCATTGTTATAGCCCAGCTTTCTCTGAAACCCGGGTCAATAGGGGCTTGTTGAAAAAGGTCTTTGAAGAGCAGATTGAATATGTATTGATGTATACATGCAAACAAAACGAAATAATCCACAGCATGAGATGATCCTTGTAGA
>Ga0272443_10000494_pt1 | contig 72532 bp, 62 predicted proteins | sample SSMAcet12_FD_193581 | JGI IMG/M metagenome (GOLD analysis project Ga0272443, IMG submission 193581) | Marine sediment archaeal communities from Little Sippewissett salt marsh, Falmouth, MA, United States - SSM-Acet-12 | ecosystem: Environmental > Aquatic > Marine > Wetlands > Sediment ...
TATGGATGTCACCATCGATCCGGACGCTGTCAAACAGGCTCGTCTGCTCTCTTCACATTTTCTTGACGAGGACCTGCGCCTGTTTTCCTCCGAACTCCGGGACATCATGCTCTGCAGATCGCCACAACTTTAACCGAAGCAGGACTGATGATCCGATCCCGGTTTCTTTTCCGGGCACCTCAAAAAACTTATTGCGCATCCAAATTACTGCGTTGGTCGGTGCTCGAAATCCTCATGTACTCTCTGTACACTCCGGTTTCTCCGCTCCATCCGCCTTGCACGTTGGTTGCTCATGACACTTTTTAGCCTGAATAATTCATGAGAGTTCGAAACCCCGAATTGTAGAAATATACATTGAGCCGATCATGTACCCGGATTCCCTCCTGAAAACCGGTAAACAAGCTCAAAACCACATACAGTCATGCCGCCCTGTGTACTATTCATGTTATTACACGGGGTGATCCGGCATCCATGAGGTTTTACAGGACAAGAATGGATTCCCGTGTCAAGCACGGGAATGACAGGGAGTGGAGAGGAGTCATGCCGCCCTGTGTACTATTCATATTATTACACGGGGTGATCCGGCATCCATGCAGACCCCGGCACCAACGATGGATTCCCGTGTAAGACCTGTGAAATAGATGCTCAGATTTCACGGGTCAGGCTCGGGAATGACAGAAAAGGGAAAGTTTCCCGTCCTTGCACTCCCTTTTTTTCTTCCTTTGGTGAATTATTCAGGGTAGATGTGTTTTTCTGTCTTACTGCATGGTGAAAAACGGCTCAGTCAGGGCAACCGGAAAGTGCTCACGGAAGAACCGCGCTGCGTTTTCCGCATCGCGAAGTTCTTCAAACAGACCGAATACCGCCGAGCCGCTTCCGGAAAGACTTGCATAGAACCCGCCTTTTTCCAGGAGTTGCTCTTTAACCTTGCGGACCGCGGGATAGTGATCAAAAACTGCCGGTTCAAAATCGTTTTCCAATGCCGGCAACACCGAAAAGTCGCTCCGAAGACAGAGATCCTTCATCATCTGTTTCAGATCCGGAGCCTGCCGATCGAACCTTGGATAAAAATTCCGGTATGCCCATACTGTCGAAATATGCTCTCCCGGAAAAACAGTCACGATATGAAACGGCAGTGAGGCTTCAAGATCTTCCAGTATTTCGCCTATCCCGGTTGCATATGCAAGCCCTTTGGTTTCGAGAAAATAAGGAACATCCGCACCAAGTCCCGTCGCAATACCATGGAGGTCACCCTGTGGAACATCAAGTTCCCATAACGCATTCAATACCCTGAGCGTTGTGGCGGCATCGCTGCTCCCCCCCCCCAATCCCGCTCCGAACGGGATTCTTTTGGTAAGCGTGATTGCGACGCCTTTATCGATTCCGGCATATTCCCTGAGCGCTTTTGCCGCCTTCAAACAAAGATTGCTGTCATCGGCAGGGAGATCGAAATTGCTGCAAGCCATACCCAGGCCGTCTGCGGCAGAAAAGGTCAGTTCATCACACCAGTTGATTGGAGAAAACACGGTTTCCAGCGTGTGATATCCATCCTGCCGTTTACCGGTGATAAGCAACCCCAGGTTGATTTTTGCAAAAGCTTTTACGGAAATATGCTGCATTGAAACGTATTCCAGAGTTTACAGGCAATTGATTTTACATGAATATTTGCCATATTGCGTGAAAAAGGAAATGGTTGTGACCCCTTATCCTCTCGTGAAGCCTATGACTGTATTGAGAATTACAGCTCTTGTACTGTTTATTTGCCTCTTGTTACCCCCTGCGTTCTCCGTGGCAGCGGAGCCACAAAACACGTACAGTGCGCAAATCCTTCAATACGTGGAACAAGATAAGGTTTATTTGTTAGAAAATCTTCGTTCCAGAGTCACGAAAAACTCAGAGAAAACCGTAATAACAGCTTTGCTTACCGAAGACGGTCCCGAGGCAGCACGACTTTTCAGCAAGCAGCTTATTGACTTCCCTGACGCGTCGCTTGACTCGCTGAGCAAGGCGCGCCTGACGGCCTATCAGCAATCGATCAACGTTGCGGGAGAAAACAAACGAACAGTAACGCAACCTGCTTTCATTCTGCAATTCGGCAGTTTCAACTCTCTTGACAATGCGCGCGAACTTGCAAATCGTATCGCGTCCTACACTCCTGTCACCATATTTCAGGAAAAAGGTCAGCATAAAGTACGCACGCAAAACTCCTTTAACACGAGAAAAACGGCTGAAGCCAAAGCGAAAGCCCTCCCGTTTAATTCACTTATCGTTCACCTGAAGTAGCTCCTCAGTGACCGGCTGATGGCATCAAATACGCAGAACCCACAATGAGCAAAACGGTTGATTTCCTTGGTGAATCCTCAGCGTTCCTGCAACTGAAACATCTTGCGCTTCAGGTCGCGGAAACAGACGCAACGGTATTGATAACCGGTGAAACCGGTTCAGGCAAAGAGGTTCTTGCCCGCTTCATCCATGCCCGAAGCCCCAGATCACACAGAAATTTCATTCCGGTCAACTGCGGAGCCATCCCGGCGGGAATTCTCGAATCAGAACTTTTTGGACATGAAAAAGGCGCCTTTACCGGTGCCCATCAAAGCAGGAAAGGCTACTTTGAAAGTGCTGACCAGGGAACAATTTTTCTTGATGAAGTTGGCGAAATGCCCCTGGAAACACAGGTTAAACTGCTGCGGGTCATAGAGTCAGGGGAATTTCAAAAAGTCGGCTCATCTGAAACCATATACGCCGACACGCGGATTATCGCTGCGACAAACAAAAACCTCCGCCAGGCCGTCGCAGAAAAAAATTTCAGGGAAGATCTCTATTATCGACTGCAAAGCATAGAACTTCATATCCTTCCGCTTCGGGAGAGAGGCCGGGATGTTCTGCTGCTTGCGGAAAATTTCATCCGTCATTTCGAACGCAGGCACACTATCTCTTTTGACGGCTTTACAAGCGATGCCGCCGAAATGCTGCTCCGCTACAGCTGGCCAGGAAATGTGCGGGAGCTGAAAAATCTTCTGGAATCACTGATAATTTTTGAAAAAGGAAAACAGATCACACCGGAAATACTCGACAAGCACCTTTCGCAGAGAAACAGGCAGAAAAGCCTTGTTTACGATCCGGAAAAGTCGGAAAAAAATGAATTGAACCTTATCTATAGCAGCCTGATCAAGCTTCACCACGAAATAGGTGAACTCAAACAGATGCTTCAGCAGAAACAGACTGCCGGAACAGAGTACCCTAAAACCCCGCTCCTGCTTCCTCCTTCACTTCCGGAAAAAAAAGCATCCTTCGTTCATCAGCCTGAATCCGGACTGCAAACAGATCCTGAGCACCGGAAAGAGGAGATACAATCGCTGGAGAACCTTGAAAAAAAGGCAATCTCGGACGCGCTGGCTTCATTCAACGGCAACAAAAGAAAAACCGCCAAAGCGCTGGGAATCAATGAACGAACGCTTTACAGAAAAATCAGCACCTACGGGCTGGCTGGAAACCCTGGCACCTGACGGTTAATGACCGGCTAACGCCTGGCTCGTGCCATGAAAGCAAGAAGAAGAACAAGAACCGAGAGAGCGGTTGTCACCTTCGGCAGCATATCGGGATATCGGGTATAGATGGTGCGTATCTCGTTTCGTTCCACGACAGAGGTAAGAGAACGCCGCTCCCACCATGGGATTGACGCGTAAACAAGCCCGTACTTATCGATAAACTGAGAAAGACCGGTATTTGCGCAACGGGCCATCGACCGGCGGTTTTCAATACACCTAATCCTGGCGATAGCTGCGTGCTGATAAGGCCCATAGGACTTTTCATACCAGCCGTCATTGGTGACAAGCGTGAGAAATTCCGCCCCCTTATTCACAAAACCTGCGACAAGACCCGGAAAAATGGACTCGTAGCAAATGACATTGGATAGTTTGACGCTCTCTCCTGAAACCGTGGTAAACTCCATCACGGTCATATCGCTTCCTTTTCCCCAGCTGCTTATTCCGGCAAGAGAGAGCGTAAGGTTATCGAGCCATGGAACATATTCCATATACGGTACCCGCTCAGCAAAAGGCACGAGCTTCATCTTACGATAGACTTGTGGCTTACGCTCTCCGGTACCGACAAGCATGGATGCGTTGAATGTCTGGTAATGTCGCTCCGCTTCAGGATCATACTTGTAGAGATAACCACTTCCGGAGACATCCGCATCCGAATAGTATACTATATCGGAATAGCCGCTGACAAGAGCTCCGCCCCATTGCTTGACTCTCGATCGCAGCAGATCGAAGTAACCGCGGTTCCTCTGATCAAGAATGTAGAAAGGTATTGCCGTTTCAGGCCAGAGAATCAGATCCGCCCTTTGCTGAGAAACAGCACGGTCAGTCATGCTGAAGTAGATAAGCATGATGTCCTGACTGGTGTATCTGTTCCATTTCTCGAACGGATCAATATTCGGCTGGATGAGAGAGACCGTTACTTCCGGGCGCTCCTCCTGCAGCTCCGGGTCGGCAAAAACCATGGACGTGTACACTAATGGAAGCAGAACCATGGCAAGAAGAACGGCACCATGAACAGAAACCTTCTTGTGGGCATGTAAGGTTAACCAAAGGTCGGCGGCAACAACGTTGAAACCGACAAGCCAGAAACTCACACCCCATACACCGAAAATATCGGCATATTGAATCATCGGGTTGAGCAGGGCCTGTGAATTACCCAGCACAAGCCAGCCCAGGGAAAGCTCCTGACTGATATAGAGCCACTCCCAGGAAACCCAGAAAAAAGGCAGCGTGAACAGCGCAAAACGATAACCTCTCCATCGTTTCACCCAAAAAAAAAGAAGCAGGGGCGTTGTCGAAAAGAGCGCCTGCGCAAAAACGGTAAGCAGACCTCCGGGTAGCGTCGCGAGAGAAACCCACCATAAACTTATCGCGCAAAAAAGCAGCATCGTGCTGTAAACGCGGGCAAAAAAACTCCTGAAACCAAGATCTTCCCGCAATGACACCAGCAGAGGGAGAAGAGAGATCCAGGCAATAAGCTCAAGTCTGATAAAAGGATAGGAAGGAAACGATATGCCCAGCAGCACACCGCTCAGCACAGAAAAACCGTAGCCGGAAAAGCGGCCTCCATTTTCAGCAGATGGCATCATAGGTAACCGGATAATCGTTACGGCAAAATCGGGTGCATATTAGTTAAAAATCCGGCAGAAACCACGAATTAATCCATAGAGAATAATCTAATTATATAGAGAAGGATATCCATTCCTGGCGGCTGACAAGGTGACGGCAGAAAAAACAGGAAGCTGGAAAGGAATTAAAGAGACATATTTTCTTTAATTATTACTTTTTATTATTTAAATTTGTTTCAAGCTGTTATTTAACAGGAATTACCAGCAAAAAATTTCCTGCTGAAAATTCTAAACGCCACCAAAAAGGAGATTGACTTATGGCTCTATTCGGCACAAAAGACAACACAACCGCCCATGCTGATTACGAGATTATTCTCGAGGGTGGTTCGAGTTCATGGGGACAGGTAAAAGGTCGTGCGAAAGTTAATGCACCTGCGGCTCTTCCCTTGTTGCCATGTGATTGCAACATCAAGATCGACGCCAAACCTCTTGATGGCCAGAAAGGCACGGTACGCTTTACGACCGCAATCGAATCCATTGTCGACAGCACAAAAAACACTCTGAAAGTTGAGGTCGATATTGCCAATGAGACCAAAGACAGAAGAATCGCTGTTGGGGAAGGCTCTCTTTCAGTAGGTGATTTTTCACACTCCTTTGCTTTTGAAGGTTCTGTAGTGAACATGTACTACTACCGTTCAGATGCTGTTCGCAGAAATGTCCCTAATCCTATCTACCAGCAGGGCCGTCAGTTCCACGATATTCTGATGAAGGTTCCTCTGGATAACAATGATCTTATCGACACCTGGGAAGGATTCCAGCAGTCCATTTCCGGAGGTGGCGCCAATTTTAACGACTGGATCCGTGAGTTCTGGTTTATCGGCCCTGCTTATACAGCGATCAATGAGGGTGGTCAGAGAATCTCCCCTATTCAGGTAGGCAGTTCCGGTGTTGAAAGTGGCGAAAAAGGCCCGGTCGGTGTCACACGCTGGAAATTCTCTCATGCCGGTTCAGGAATTGTAGATTCCATCGCCCGCTGGTCAGAGCTTTTCCCTGTTGAACAGCTTAACAAACCCGCATCTATCGAAGGTGGTTTCCGTTCAGACTCACAGGGTATTGAAGTCAAGGTTGACGGAAATCTTCCCGGAGTATCACGTGATGCAGGCGGTGGTCTTCGTAGAGTTCTCAACCATCCGCTGATCCCTCTGGTTCACCACGGTATGGTCGGCAAATTCAACGATTTCAGTGTAGACGCCCAGTTGAAAGTTGTTCTTCCGAAAGGGTATAAAATCCGCTATTCGGCACCTCAGTTCCGCGCGCAGAACCTTGAGGAATATCGCTGGAGCGGCGGAGCATACGCTCGCTGGGTTGAGCATGTCTGTAAAGGCGGCACAGGTCAGTTCGAAGTACTCTACGCACAGTAAGTAATTCAGGACTAAAAATTAAAAGCCGGCGAAATCGTCGGCTTTTTTATTACTGCACAGTAAATGCAACTCTCTCGATTCAGCGCTCTCCCTCTTATCCCAACATCTGAAGAATCTCCTCAACTTCACCCTTGATATCCTGCAGAAGAGCTCTTCGTCGCTGATGGGCGATCACATGATCTTTTTTTCCCCTGTCTATCTGCTTGCGCAGTTTGATAATTTCCTCCGTACTCTCATCAGGACCGACATCGTTCGTTCCCCCCTTAAGCATCTGGGAGGCCTTTTCAAGCTTGTATCCCTTTTCGTACACAAGTCCCTTTATCGTTAGAACCATCGCAATGTCTTTATTTGTATAGCGTCTGTTATCTCTTGTATCCCTGCCGGGATTCAGCTCTTTGAAAAACCGCTCCCAATATCTCAGCAGATATGCAGGAACTCCGGTAATTTTACTCACCTCTCCTATGGAATAATAACTTTTGTTCGACTCAAATGGCATGACTGTCAAGGATAAGTGTTGTGCGCAAAAAATCCCGTCTCTATTATCTATCGCCCTTCACGGAAGAAAATGGAACACTGTTTGAAACGATCTTCTCTTATTATACATTACATCCGTGAGATCAAAAACCTGAGCGATGAAAAACTTATTACACCTGAAAAAATATCTCTTGAAATACAAGAGAAAACTGCTCTATGGTTTAGCCTGTATTATTCTCACGAATTTTTTTGCTGTTTCCGCCCCCCGTTTTATCGGCAATGCGATCGATATCATGGAAAGCTCGTTTCTGATGTCGGAAATTATTGTCAATACTGCCTGGTACATAGGATTTGCCGCGCTGGGAAGCGTTTTCCTGTTTCTTGTTCGCCAGAATATTATCGTCACCTCACGCATGATTGAGTTTGACCTGAAAAACAACTATTACGCGCACCTGCAAACGCTTTCAAGAGAGTTTTACAACAAAACCAGTACCGGTGAGCTGATATCCCGGGGAACAAATGACCTCAATGCCGTAAGAGACTTTCTCGGTCCGGGAATCATGTATTCCATCAATACTTTTTTTCGCCTCGCGTTCGCGATCATAGCCATGATCACCATTTCACCATGGCTTACTCTTCTTGCCCTTCTTCCCGCACCATTTTTCAGTTACGCCGTCTACAGAATCGGCAAGTCTCTCCAGAAAAAATCAAAAAGCATACAGGAAAGCTATGCGGATATTACCGCCATGCTTCAGGAAAACATATCCGGAATCCGCATTATCAGGAACTATACGAGAGAGCGCTATGAGACAGAGCGTTTTCTGCAACTCAATGAGGCCTACTACGATAAAAACATCTCGCTGGCCAGACTGCAGGCACTTTTTTTTGCTATTCTGACCGCATTGCTTGCCCTCTCACTCATTCCCGTTATCTGGGTAGGGGGCATCAATGTCGTGAACGGCACCATGAGCATCGGTGACATCGCCCAGTTTGTCATTTATGTCAGTATGCTCAGCTGGCCGATTATATCCATAGGCTGGGTCACCAATATCATTCAAAAAGCATCCTCCGCGCAGACCAGAATAGATGAAATTTTTGATGCTGAACCCGACATACAGAGCACGAGTAGAACACAAAGCGCACCTGAAACAGTTGAAGGAAAAATAGAGTTCCGCAATGTCTCCTTCCACTATCCGGCTCATGCGCAAAAAAACGTCCTTTCCGACATCTCGTTCACTCTTGAACCGGGGACCAAGCTGGCTATTGTCGGAGCAACCGGTTCCGGAAAAACCTCGCTTGTCAATCTCATCCCGAGAATCTACGATCCGCAGGAAGGCAGCATACTGCTCGATGACAGAGACATAAGAACTATCGAGCTTTCCGAACTCCGGCATCATATAGGCTTTGTCCCGCAGACAAACTTCGTTTTTTCAGACACCATCGCAAACAATATTGACTATGGTATCGAGACCGACTCCTCGCGAATTGATTCGATCATTGAAGCAAGCCGGATTGCCAATCTTTACGATGACATCATGGACTTCCCTGACGGCTTCGAAACCATGCTCGGAGAAAAAGGGATAAATCTTTCTGGAGGGCAAAAACAGCGCACCTGCATCGCAAGAGCCCTTGCCTGGAAACCAAAGCTTCTGATTCTCGATGACGCGCTCTCTGCAGTGGATACCAGCACCGAAGCTGGAATTTTCAAAGCACTTCTTGAAAAGCTTCCTGAAACAACGCTGCTGCTTATAAGCCACAGGATATCTACTGTACAGAACTGTGACCGTATTATCGTTTTACAAGACGGTGCCATTGCGGAAACAGGCTCCCACGATGAACTGCTTGAAAAAGAGAGCATCTATGCGAAACTCTATAACCAGCAGCTGCTTGAGGATGAGATCCAGTCGATCAGCTGAGAACAAGTTGGTTGATTTGTTGAACTGTTGAATCGTTGATTTGTTTGATCTCAACCTGTTTTTCTTTACATACCTTGCATTTTTTGACCTTTAACTTTTTACGTTTGCCTTGCCCCTGGCCAATTCCTGCATCTGCCGTGAAAGATCGCTTCGTGAAAGGCCGTACATGTGTACATAGAACAAATTGAACATCAACACCGCACTTCTGAGCGTCGGGGCATGTGCCGCCCTTTTCAGGGCATTGCCTACGGAAAAAACTCTTTTGGTGAGCTCGGTATAGCTCGGTATAAACTCATCAAGAGAGATCTTGTTGGGACGATAAAGCATTTCCTGACCCCAGGAAAACCTGAAAGCGTCGTGATCGTTCCTGTCAAACAGAAGCCGACCTTCATCCGCCAACCGGTCAAACACTCCGGTCCCCGGAATAGGGCGCAAGAGGTTGATACCGGGAACATCTATTCCGGTATCATCCAGAAAAGCCTCGATCGCGTCAGCCTGGGCAACAGTGTCGGCATCAAGACCATAGATGAAACTCCCGTACACGCATATCCCGGCCTCGCGGATAGCCCGGATGCATGCGACCTGACGCTCGACAGGATTATGAAACTTGTGATGGGCTCTGTTGCTTTCTTCAGCAAGGCTTTCAATACCGACCAGCAGGGCGCCGCAACCGGAGCGGGAAAAAGCATCCAGCAAACGCGGGTTCTCTCCGAGTTTGGTCGTCGCCTGACCGACCCAGGAAATCCTGTAGGGAATCAGTTCACGAAAAAGCTGTTCGGCATACTCCTCATCGGCATTGACCGTATCATCCAGAAAAAAGAAAATCCTCCTGTCCTTTTCCAGAAAACCTTCAACCTCCCGAACCACATCACTGATCTTCCTGTGCCTGATCCGGTGACCATTCATAACATGAACATTGCAGAAATCACAACTGTAGGGACAACCGCGCGAAGTCTGAACGACATTTGTGGTAAAGTAGTTACCCTGGTCCAGAATATCTTTTGTAACACTGCGTGACTGGGAAAGATCAGGAAACTCGCTGACCCGGTACTCCTTTTGCAACCGGTCATGCTTCAGATCGACAAGAACATCGCTCCATATCTCATCCGCCTCTCCGATAACAAGCACATCTGCGTGATCCCGACAGCGCTCTGGAAATATTGTCACATAGGGGCCACCAAGAACAACCTTGAATCCCTTCGCACGCAGGAGCGCGGACAACTCAAATGCCGGTTTCACTGCCCCGGTCTGAACACTTATCCCTATAAGGTCCCAGGGTGTATCAAGAGGAAACGTTTCAAAACGAAGATCACAGATATGATGTTCAATTCCCGGCACTTCAACCGAAGCGAGAATCATCAGGGATAGAGGAGGAATTGCGAATTGAGCTCTTTTAATGATGTTTTTCAGGAGACTATCCTTGAAATTCTTCAGCACCCCTGTACGCACGGGCGCTTCAAGAAGAGACGGTCCGTCAACGCCGCTGTCGGCAGGCACAAAAACAAGCAGTACTGTTCGTTTCAAATTGAGCGTTCCTCCGATAAAAAAACTTCTTTATTCGTCCGGTTCCGCTTTCACCTTGCACAACCGTCCATTCACCATCTGCCTACCCGCACCCTCCGGCAAGATCCTGTAGCTTTTTCAGTTCAAGAAGCGCATCGAGAGGAGTCATTGTATTGATATTGAGCGCCTTGATCGCGTTCTTCAGTTTTCGTTCCTCTTCTTCAAAGAGGTAGATCTGCCTTGGTTGTGGCTCCCTCGTTCCGGCGCACTCTTTCCCGGAAGATATCATAACGTCCCTTTTTTCCATACCGGAAAGAATTTCTTTGGCCCTTTGTATAACCTCTGCAGGCATACCGGCCATCCTGGCAACCTCTATGCCGTAGCTGTTATCGGATGCGCCCCGCACAATTTTCCTTAAAAAAACCACTTTATCAGCCGTCTCTACAACCGTTGCATTGTAGTTGCTTATGCTGTCAAATCGCTCCTCCAGCTCAGCAAGTTCATGATAATGGGTCGCAAAAAGGGTTCTCGCTCCGATAACAGACTGAATATACTCACTCATTGCCCATGCAATCGACATTCCGTCATAGGTACTTGTACCTCTGCCGATCTCATCGAGCAGAAGAAGACTTTTTCCCGTCGCATTGTTGAGAATATTTGCCGCTTCGTTCATCTCTACAAGAAATGTGCTTTCTCCGGAAGTGAGATTGTCGGATGCCCCTACTCTGGTAAAAATCCTGTCGACAAGCCCGATTTCAGCGGCATCTGCCGGCACGAAACAACCAACCTGGGCAAGCAGGACAATCAGTCCGTTCTGGCGAAGATATGAGCTTTTTCCTGCCATGTTCGGACCGGTGACCATCAGCATTCGCTGTTTTTTGTCAAAAAAACAGTCATTGGGCACATAGGGTTCGTCAACATGAAGAATACGTTCAAGAACAGGATGGCGCCCGTTCTTGATGGAAAGATTCCCGTGTTCCTTAACCTCGGGTTTCACGTAACCGTATGCTTCGGAACAGCAGGCAAAAGCGTGAAGACAATCCAGCTCTGCGACTATTTCCGCGTTCTGCTGAATTTCTTTGGAACAAGCGGTAATCCTGACACAGAGATCACGAAAAAGCTCCTGTTCAAGCATCTGGCTTTTTTCGTCCGCGTTAAGAATTTTAACCTCGTACTCTTTCAACTCGGCAATGGTATACCTCTCCGCGTTAACCAGGGTCTGCTTCTTTTCATAGTAGTCAGGAACCTTGTCACTGTTCGCTTTGCTAACTTCGATATAATAACCGAACACCCTGTTGTACTGGATCTTCAGTGTAGAGATCGCTGTTTTCCGGCGCTCTGCCTGCTGAATCTCCATCAAACCGCTCTTGGCGTTTGACGATACCGAGCGAAGAAGATCGAGTTCAGCGTTGTATCCGCTCCTGATATATCCACCGTCACGAAGCTTTGCGCCCGCCTCGGGGTCAATAGCGCTTTCTATGATGGAGGTTATTTCATCCAGCAGGTCGAGACCGGAAACAAGTTTTTTCAGCCTGTCGCTTCCGGAATCCTTCAGAAGCGCCTGAATTGCAGGCAGTTTCTGCAGGGACGATCCGAGAGAGCGGACCTCACGGGGCATACTGCGGAAAGTCGCGATCCTTGAAAGCGCCCTTTCAAGATCATGGATCCCGCCGAGACCTTCAGCGAGAGACTTACAAACCGCGCCCTCTTCAATCAGTACTTCGACAGCGTCCAGTCTTGCCTGAATCGCATCGATCCTTTTGAGCGGACGAAGCAACCAGCGCCTGAGCAATCTGGCTCCCATCGGATTACAGGTCTTATCTATCACCTGAAGCAGGCTTCCGCTTGTCGAACCATCCTGCATGGAAGAAATAATCTCAAGGTTTCTCTTTGTCTGCAGATCAAGCATCATATGATCCCTGGCGTCAACCAGAGCGATCCTGGTGATATACTGCAGACGATTCTGACGGGTATCAGCCAGATAGTGCAGCACTACCCCGGCGGCTACCCTCGCGGCAAAGGCTGCGTCGATACCGAACCCTTTCAGAGAATGTGTTTTGAAATGTCTTTCTATCACCTGCGAAGCACTCTCTTCACTGAACATCCAGTCATCAAGAATGGTAACCACCACTTCCTGAGGCAGTATTCTGCTGACAGTATCGCTGTAGCTCTTATCCCTTGAAGAAAGCAGAATCTCTGAAGGCTGTATGGATTGCAGCATATCCTTCACCTGTTCCTCCTGCAAATCCGCAATCCTGAATTCTGCTGTTGTCACATCGATAAAGGCAACGCCGGCACGACGTTCGCGCCCTTTTTTCATAAAGCACAACGCGCAAAGGTAATTATTATGCTTGTCATCGAGTATCTCATCGCTGTAGGTCACGCCGGGAGTGACAATATCGGTTATCTCCCTCCTTACAAGACCCTTTGCCTGTGAAGGATCCTCAACCTGATCACAGACAGTAACCTTGAAGCCTTTTTTTACCAGACGGGCGATATATCCTTCACAGGCATGATGCGGAAACCCCGCCATGGGTATATCAGCTGAAGCTCCGTTTGAGCGTCGTGTCAGGACAATATTGAGCGCTTCTGAAACCTTGCGGGCATCTTCATAAAATGACTCATAGAAATCCCCCACACGAAACAGCAGCAGATATTCAGGATAACGCTCCTTTACCTCGAGATACTGGCGCATCATCGGCGTGTCACTGCCTTTTTTCTTCTCCGGGGTCACCTTCATATATAATTTGCGTATAAGCCGTTAAAGCGTAACCTGAATAATTCACCAAAGAAAAAAAAGTGCGTATAAGAACGGGAAACTTTCCCTTTTCTGTCATTCCCGAGCCTGACCCGTGAAATCTGAGCATCTATTTCACAGGTCTTACACGGGAATCCATCCCTTGACGTGAAAAACCCCATGGATGCCGGTTCACCCCGTGTAATAACATGAATAGTACACAGGGCCGCATGACTCCCCTCCACTCCCTGTCATGACTTCTCTCCACTCTCTGTCATTCCCGTGCTTGACACGGGAATCCATTCTTGTCCTGTAAAACCCCATGGATGCCGGTTCACCCCGTGTAATAGTATTACACAGGGCGGCATGACTTGTATGTGGTTTTGAGCTTTTTTACCGATTTTCAGTAGGGAATCCAGGTACATGATCTGCTCCATGTATATTTCTACAATTCGTGTTTTCGAACTCTCATGAATTATTCAGGGTAGATCAAGCTACTTCAGTGCGACAAAAAAAACAAACATCTCTCTCTCATCAATCAAGGGGCCCGGTCAACACTGCGTGAGTTCAGAGATTTTATCTATATTTATATGCTTAACCGGTATTTATTATCACCATGCATACTGTTTTTTTTCATGGATTGGCACACCGTACTCCGTTTCATTCACATTACTTCTTTCGCGACATGGTTCGGCACTGTGTTTGCTTCTCTTTTCGTGCTCAGAGCACTCGCTCCTTATCTGACCGGTTCAGCCGGCGACATTGCCGACTATCCTGATTTCCTGCAGCGGTTCATCAAGCTGGAAACCAGAGTTGCTGACACGGGTTTCAAAACAGCGATTGTCTCCGGCGTGCTTCTTGCTGTCTTTTTTCACGGCTGGACTGTCGGCCTTTTCATTAAAACAGGGCTTATCATCCTTCAGGTCGCCTTGACCATGGGATATATTATCAAAGCCATTCAGCCGCTCTCCTATCCCTGCAGCGAATCCGATTACAAAAAATGGTACACTCTTTTTACCATCTCCTTGTCGATGTTCGCGCTTGTCCTCAGTGTGACCTTTTTTCTGCTGTAACAGCTTTTCATCTACTCTTCAGCGCTGAACAATCCTTCGATCAGTTACCCGTCAGGGTAAAGTCACGGCCTTTCATTTCTTATTTTCTGACGGTGCCGGTAATCAAAAACAGTGGTGTGCGATATTTGATATTATAGTTGATTTCCTGTATATTGCCGGTCAATAATTCTAAATATAACACAAAACATAATGCAGGCACTGATACAGATTTCAGACAAGCAGTATCTCGTCAAGACCGGCGACAAACTGTTTATTCCGCATCAGAACGCTGAGGTAGGCAATGTCATTGACCTAAAGCCGTTAGCGCAGATCGATCAGGAAAAAACATCAATAGAACCTTCCGGAAACGTACAGCTGAAAGTGCTTGAACACCTCAAGGACGAAAAAGTGATCGTTTTCAAGAAAAAGCGAAGAAAACGCTATCAGAAAAGAAACGGACACCGTCAGCTCATGACACAGGTTGAAGTTCTTTCGATGTGATGGCTTTAATGGCATTAACAACAATAATCATTTCTACTTATGGCTCATAAAAAAGGTGGCGGTTCGACAAAAAACGGCCGTGACAGTAACCCGAAATATCTGGGAATAAAAGCCTCCGGAGGCTCAAGCGTCTCAGCAGGCTCCATTATTGTCCGCCAGAGAGGTACAGTGTTCAAACCCGGCAATAACGCGGGAATAGGTAAGGACCATACGATTTTTGCTCTTGTCGACGGAAATGTTCATTTCAGGAACACCCGAAACGACAAAAAGCTCATTGACATACTGCCCTCCTGATAGTTTGCCTCAAACATAAATTAACTGTATATTTCCAAAGCCGACCGTAAAAGGCCGGCTTTTTTTTTGCTTCATCAAAAAGCTTGAAATTATCGCCAGCACCCCGTCAATTGGTTGATATTTTATACTGCAGAATTAAACGTTACATGATATGAAAATTACTGTTATTGGCGCCGGCCATGTAGGAGCAACCGCTGCACACCGCATTGCAGAACAACAACTTGCGAATACCGTAGTGCTATTTGACATTCTCGAGGGGATTCCGCAGGGTAAAGCTCTTGACATGTATGAATCCGGACCGGTAGGACTTTTTGACACAAAAGTATACGGAACGACTGATTACAATGATACCGCCGATTCGGACATCATTCTCATTACTGCAGGCATGGCGCGTAAACCTGGCATGTCACGCGAAGACCTTCTGATGAAAAACGCGACAATCGTCAAAGAGGTTACCGATCAGGTTGTACGATACTCGAAAAACCCCATCATCATCATGGTTTCCAATCCTCTTGACATTATGACTCATGTAGGATACATCAGAAGCAAACTGCCGAAAGAACGGGTGCTGGGAATGGCCGGGGTGCTTGATTCCGCCCGTTTCAGGTCTTTTATTGCCGAAGAACTGAATGTCTCGATGAGGGACATCAATGCTTTCGTTCTGGGTGGACATGGTGACTCGATGGTTCCTGTAGTCAAATATACCAATGTTGCCGGCATCCCTCTGACCGAGCTCATGGCGCAGGATACAATCGATCAGCTTGTCGATAGAACCCGAAAAGGAGGGGCTGAAATTGTCAACTATCTCAAGAACGGCTCAGCCTATTATGCCCCAGCCTCTTCTGCGGTAGAAATGATTGATGCCATCGTCAACGACCGCAAACGCATCCTTCCCTGCTCAGCGCTGCTTGAAGGCCAGTACGGCATCAACAATGTCTACATAGGCGCACCAGTCAAGCTTGGAAAGAACGGCATTGAACAGATCCTTGAAATCGACCTTGACACCCCTGAACTTGACGCACTGAGAAAATCAGCCGCGATCGTAGAGGAAAACTGCAATAATCTCGCCTCGCTGCTTGTATGACCCGCAAAAAAACTGCACCATAAAAAAAGCGCCCCGAGTATACGGGACGCTTTTATTGTGAACAGGTGTCCCCCATTACACCTGTCCTACCCCACTGGCGTGAGGCATTACATAAAGAGCTGCAAACAACATGCCAAAAGAAATGCACAACAAGCCATATCACCTTTTTATAAGGACTTAAATAAATACAGCCAATAAACGCCAGCCTATTCCAGCCCCAAAAGTGTATCAAAATGAAACACCCTCTCATTATGACATAAACACCAAAAACGCCTCTACATCATTATTTCGCCATTCGTCTCAAAAGAAGCACTATATTACCTGCAAGCAACACAATCACAGAACAAGCAAGACAGGGACAATGCGTATTCACGATCTTGATCCACAGGAAAGGCCGCGAGAGCGATTCATGAATTCCGGAGTTTCCGCGCTCAGTTCAGCCGAGCTGTTGGCGCTGATTGTAAAAACCGGCACCAAAAGGAAGAACATCCTTGAAACGTGTCAGGATCTCATAGGCCATCACGGCCTGGAAAAGCTTGCTGATCTCTCAATGAGAGAATTGCAGGAAACCGATGGTATAGGACCGGCAAAAGCTATGCAGATACAAGCGGTCTTTGAATTGCAAAAGCGCCTGCACTTCAGGCGTAACACCAATAAAAAGGTGCGATCTGCACGAGATGTTTTTGAATATATGTATGGAAGGGTGCCTGACGAAAGTAAAGAGCACCTCTTTGTGCTGCATCTGAATACGAAAAACCAGATCATCAGCCATCACCTGATTTCCGTCGGAACACTGAACGCTTCACTTATCCATCCAAGAGAGATTTACAAATCAGCCATACGGGAAAGCTCTCACGCTATAATCCTGGTACACAACCATCCGTCGGGAGATGTTGAACCAAGTAACGCGGATAAACAGGTAACTTCCATACTCAAACAAGCCGGGTCAATACTTCAGATCGACCTTCTTGACCACATCATTACAGGCAGAGATGCCTGGTTCAGCTTCAGGGAGCATGCACTTCTTCCATGAAACGGAATCCCAAAAAATATCCGCTCGATGATTGCGTTAATTCCTCCCTGAACCACAGAAATGAGCCTATGGCCATCACACAGTCTGTCCGTTCTTATTCTGCAGCTGCGATAGAGCCTGCTGTGACGATGGTTGGGCCGAAATAGCAGCCTGGCAAATCTCACAGACATTCTTTGCCTGCATTCCTTTCTGTGTCTGGTCAATCTCAAACTCCACTTCCGCATCCTGATTCAGTACCTTGAAACTCTGATCGGAAACAATCGCCGAGAAATGGACAAAAATATCTTCTCCTCCATCAGGATTGACAATAAATCCATATCCCTTTTTGCCGTCGAACCATTTAACTTTACTTTTCCTTGACATAACCACATCCCCTGGGGAGGGGCACCATTATATGTTCAAACAACTACAGCAAACACCTCTCTGTAAAAAAATATACTTTACTAAAGAAAGTACAGCAAAATTTCAAGCTTTTTTTTCAAATTAAATTCTACTTTTTTCTCCGAAAAGCATCAAAAATGCGTCCAGACATCTTCAAAAGCAACAAGAACACAAAAAAACGGATCAATAATCATGACGGATGTTATCATTCTTACCGGAGCAGGCAAAGGTATAGGCAAGGCGATCGCGCTTGAATTTGCCGCGAGGGCAAAGAACGATCCCGGGTTCAACCCCTCCCTGATTCTCTGTTCCAGATCACCTGAAGACCTCGACGCACTCGCGGCACAATGTCGGTCTGCAAAAATACAAACCCTTTCGGTCGTCGCTGATATAGCGCGCCGCGAAGACAGAGAACGTCTTGTGGAGCAGACCATTCTGGAATTCGGCACCATTGACTGCCTGATCAACAATGCAGGTGTCGGAAGATTTAAAAATTTCACTGAACTCAGCGAAGAAGATTTTGACTATACCATGTCTGTCAACACGAAAGGCACCTTTTTCCTGACTCAGAAAGTCTTTCCCATACTGGAAAAGAAGCGCTCAGGCCATATTTTCTTCATCACCTCCATCGCCGCTGAAATAGCTTTTAAAAGCTCTGCAATATACTCCATGTCCAAGTTCGCCCAGAAAGGCCTGGTCGAGACCCTAAGGCATTATGGAAGAGAGTGTAACGTCAAAATAACCAATGTCATGCCGGGAGCGGTCTGCACTCCCATGTGGGGCGAGGCGGGAGAAGAGCTCAAAAATGTGATGATGATGCCCGAAGATATTGCAGGACCCATTGTCGATGCTTACCTGCAACCCGCACGAACCTCCGTTGAAGAGATCGTTCTGCGACCGGTCGGAGGGGATATTAATGACTGAAGAGTATTTGAAGAGTGTTGAATTGTTGAGTTGTTGAATCGTTGAGCTATCGAGCCATTGAGCCATTGAGCCATTGAGCCATTGAGCCATTGAGCCATTGAGCCATTGAGCCATTGAGCCATTGAGCCATTGAGCCATTATGAAGCTGTTCATGCAGCGTGAGAAGCCAAACAACTGATTCAGCTCTTTTTACTGTTGCCTTTTGACTTCTTTGCGTTTATCTTGGCTTTCACTATTTCTTTCATCGATCACAGCAAACTTCCAGGACTATGAGTATAAAAAAACGCATCGATCAGGACCTTAAGGAAGCCATGAAAAGCGGCGATAAAAACAGGCTGAACACCATCCGCGCGATACGGGCGGCTCTTCTCGAAAAAGAAGTCTCTATCCGCGTTGGCGGAAAAGCGGAACTCACTGAAGAACAGGAGCTGGAGGTCGTCCTGAGCCTTGCAAAAAAGCGTAAGGACTCCATGCAACAATATCAGGACGCCGGCAGGCAGGATCTTGCTGATACCGAGAAAGCGGAGCTTGTCGTGATTGAAGCCTATCTTCCGGCCCGGATGAGTGATAAAGAGGTTGAAGCCGCTGTGAGGGAAATCATCGGGCAGGTCGGCGCGACCTCCATGAAAGACATGGGCAAGGTTATGGGCGCCGTTATGCAGAAGCTGAAAGGCAAAGCCGATGGCGGCAAGATACAGGAATTTGTAAAATCAGTCCTCTCGTAAGAACATTTACAGTAACCACCATGCTTGATATCAATTATATCCGACAGAACCCGGAAGAAGTTGCCGGAATGCTGAAAAAGCGCCGACAGGAAGAGGACTGCGCGAGCCTTGATGAACTGCTGGAATACGACCGGCAGCGCAGGGAGCTCGTCATAAAAACCGATACACTCAAAGCATTAAGAAACAAGGTTTCGAAAGACATAGCTGTCATCAAAAGGACAGGCCAGGGTTCGGCGGAAGATCTCATCAGGGAGATGAAAGAGGTAGCCGATAAGATCGCAGGCATGGATGAAACACTGGGAGAGATCGAAAAACAGATAGAATCTATCCTCCTCTCTCTCCCAAACAAGCTCCACACTGATGTTCCGGAAGGCTATTCAGCCTCGGAAAACCATATCAGCAAGGATCCTGTAGCCTTCGATCATGCGCTTGATTTCCCCTTGATGGACCACCTTGACCTCGGAAACAAACTGGGCATTCTGGACTTCGAGAGGGGAGCAAAAATCTCGGGCACCGGTTTCCCGGTCTACATCGGCAAAGGAGCTCGTCTCGAACGCGCCCTTCTGAACTTCATGCTGGACTACCATACCGAAAATCACGGGTATACTGAAGTCTTTCCGCCCTTCATGGTAAACGAAGACTCGCTTCGGGGTACGGGGCAGTGGCCGAAGTTCGCCGATCAGGTATACTACATGAACGAGGACAACCTCTACGCGATACCTACCGCCGAAGTTCCGGTAACAAACCTCCACCGGGACGAAATGCTAAAAGACGAGGAACTTCCCATTTCCTACGCGGCATACTCCGCATGTTTCCGCAGAGAGGCAGGAAGCTATGGAAAGGACACAAGAGGCTTCCTCAGGGTACATCAGTTCAACAAGATTGAAATGGTGAAATTCACCCGTCCCGAAGAATCATACGATGCCCTTGAAAAAATCCTCCAAAACGCTGAAGCCATACTCAAAGCCCTCAGGATTCCTTACCGCGTGCTTCTGCTCTGTAGCGGGGATATCAGCGCCAGTGCGACAAAATGTTATGATATCGAGGTGTGGTCGCCTGCTGAAAAGAAATACCTTGAAGCATCGAGCTGTTCCAACTTTGAAGATTACCAGGCACGCAGGGCAAACATCCGCTTCAAGCCTGCCGGATCTTCCAAACCTACGTACGTCCACACCCTCAACGGCTCAGGGCTGGCGACCTCGAGGCTGATGGTGTCGCTGCTCGAAAACTACCAGACCGCTGAAGGCACCATCGTCGTACCCGAAGTGCTGAGGAAATATACGGGGTTTGATAGGATCGATTAAGGACTTCTATCTTCTGCAGGATTTAGCGCATAGAGAAGAAAGCGATTGCGTCTGTAGACGAAAAAAATACTTCCCGGAACAATCTGTAAATGGCTGCAATTCCGGACAACCCGTCATCTGTTCACCGACCGTCAAGCTGCAGAGGAATCCTTGGCGGTTATCTGATCACGAAACGCCTTAACCAGCCGACTGACCTTATCAACCTCTATCAGAAACGCGTCATGCCCGTATGACTCATGCAGATACTCTATCGTGGCATGAGGAATATGGCGAACAAGTTCTTCCTGTTCCTCTTTCGGATAGAGAATGTCGGAGGTAATAGAAAGTATCTCGACCGGCATGGTCAGGGATTCCAGCACATGTGTGTACTCTCCCCTGCCCCGGGAAAGATCGTGAGTATCCATAGCTCTGGTAAGCGCGATATAGGTATTAGCATCAAACCGGCTGACAAGCTTCTCTCCCTGATACCGGAGATAGCTCTCAGCCTGAAAGGTCACCTCGTCTCTCTTCTCACGCCCGAAACGAGTCTGAAAATTCTCAAAACTTCTGTAGGTGCACATGGCCATCATCCGGGCGGCAGCTAATCCCCTGGCAGGCGGTTTTTCGGGCTTGTACCAGCCATCGTTCCAGTCACGGTCTGCCGCGATAGCCTGCCGCTGTGCCTCGCTCTGGGCGATACACCATGCAGAGTGCCTGCCTGAAACCCCCATCGGCATAATGGCCCTGACCCGGTCAGGAAACATGCAGCCCCATTCGAGAGCCTGCATCCCGCCCAGAGATGCTCCCGCCACCAATTTGATCTCTTCGATACCAAGCTCGTCAAGCAACAATCGCTGTAACCTGACCATGTCACGGATCGTGACTTCAGGAAATTCAGGTCCGTAAGGCTTGCCACATAACGGATTGCATGAAAGGGGGCCGGTCGTCCCGTAACAGCTTCCCAGCACGTTGCTGCAAATAATAAAATCCTTTGTAGGATCAAATCCCCTACCTTCACCGAACATCCCGTCCCACCATACGTCGGCATCAGCTGCCCCGGTAAGCGCATGACAGACAAGAATAACATTGTTTCTTTCTCTGTTCAAAGATCCCCATGTCCGGTATGCAACGGTAACTTCCGGAAGCTCACCGCCCAGTTCAAGGCTGAAGGATTTACGTGAAACAAAAAAACCTGTCTTTTCTGATATTGCTTCGATATACTCCATTCCACTCTAGTCGTTTTCATTTGGTCCCCTCTATGTATTCCGCGATGCAATTCCTTCGTTGAGCGGATAGAAAGGGGTTTTTGCTACCCGCCGGAGAAAGCCTGTTCAAAATCCGCCATAATATCATCAATATGCTCAATGCCGACCGAGACTCTGACCATATCGCTTTTTACTCCGGCAGCGTCCTGTTCTGCTTCGCTGAGCTGCTGATGCGTGGTCGATGCGGGATGAATCACCAGCGTCTTGGCATCACCGACATTTGCCAGATGGCTGGCCAGTTTCACGTTGTTGATAAAACTGACCGCTCCTTCATATCCTTTTTTAACCCCGAAGGTCAGCACGCACCCAAAACCGTTTTCAAGATACTTCCGCGCGTTCAGGTGGGTGGGATGATCCGGAAGACCAGGGTAATTGACCCATGCGACAGCAGGATGATCCTGCAACCAGAGAGCAAGCGCCATGGTATTGTCCGCGTGACGCTGAACACGAAGAGAAAGCGTCTCGAGCCCCTGAAGCAGCATGAAGGAATTGAAAGGACTGATGGCCGGCCCGAAATCCCTGAGTCCTTCGACTCTCGCACGAATAATAAAAGCAAGGTCGCCGAATGAGTCGTGAAACTTCAACCCGTGGTATCCGGGTGACGGTTCGGTGAATACAGGAAACTTTCCGTTGCTCCAGTCAAAAACGCCTGAATCGACAATTATTCCGCCCATGGAGGTACCGTGCCCGCCAATCCATTTTGTCGCAGAGCTGACCACAATATCAGCGCCATGATCGATCGGTCTGCACAGGTATCCGGCACAACCGAAGGTGTTATCGACGATAAGAGGAATGTTCTTCTTATGGGCTACCGCCGCTATCGCTTCGAAGTCAGGGACGTGAAAAGCAGGATTGCCGATAGATTCAAGATATATCGCTTTGGTTGTCTCATCGATAAGCGATTCAAATGTGTCCGGGCTGAGATCTTCAGCAAACCTGACGTTGATCCCCAGCCTTGGGAGAGAGACTTTGAACTGATTGTAGGTTCCCCCGTAAAGGAAACTGGAAGAGACGATCGAGTCTCCCGCCTGACAGATATTGGTCAACGCGATAAACTGTGCCGCGTGTCCGCTGGCCATCGCAAGTGCGGCTTTACCGCCTTCAAGAGCCGCCATGCGTTTTTCAAGAACATCCGTAGTGGGATTCATGAGCCTGGTATAGATGTTACCGAACTCTTTCAGGGCAAAGAGGTTTGCGCCATGCTCCGCGCTATCGAAAACGTAGGAAGTTGTCTGATAGATCGGTACTGCACGCGAGTTGGTGGCCGGATCGGGTTCCTGCCCTGCATGAACCTGAAGTGTCTCGAAACGATAAGCGGTCGGTGACTGACTCATGATTGTCAATATGAGATGATTAAAGAAATCATCCTGAGGGAAAGGTGAGATGAAGAATAACCGGAAGAAGAGAGGGAAATGACATTGACACACAGCAAGAGCATATACAATCATCTTCCCCGCACTGCTTGTCCGGGTTGGAATTGGCACCAATCACTACTGACGGTTGCCAAGGCTTCTCAGGGCCACTCCCTCCACCTTTCTGGATGATAGCTTGAAAACTATATTGAAAGAACTTTTCAGTATGTGCATAATCTACAACAGAGATTATTATTTTACAAATGGACTGATCAGGCATCAACTTCAGTAACCCTGCCACAGGTTCATGAAAGCAAGAGAGATCGCGCTCCTGACACTTCAGGAAACAGATACACAAGCAAAAAAATCAGAGCAGTCTCTTCACAGACTTCTTAACAGGCATAAGCCCGACAAAAACGACAGATCTCTCGCGACCGAGCTTGTTAACGGTGTCCTGCGCTACAGGCTCCGTCTTGACTTCATCATTTCTCTCTATTATCACCATGACCTAAAAAAGGCAGCGCCGGTACTGCGAAACATTCTGCGCCTTGGGGCCTACCAGCTGCTTTTCCTTGATAAAATACCGGGATGGGCAGCAGTCAATGAATGTGTCTCATTAGCGGTTAAGTACAAGGGGCGCCACATAGCGGGAATTGTCAACGGCGTTCTTCGCCGGATTGCGTCCAGGAAAGGGTCGCTTGACGAAATCCTCAAAAATGAACCTCTTGAGAGAAGGTTATCTCTTGAATATTCACATCCGGAATGGTTAGTACAGCGCTGGTTGAAACTCTACGGCGAAGAGCAAACCGTGGCAATGCTTTCGGGCAATAACAAGGCCCCTCTGTTATCTCTTCGGGTCAACACCCTGAAAACCACCCCGGAAATCATGGAAAAAGCCTTGAAAGACGCAGCGGTCGCGTTCACGAAAGCAGCGCCTGAACAGTTCATTCTGACAAATGATTTCACTGCCTGCGAACCCTTCATCCATCTGGGTCTGGTCACCGTACAGAGCCCAACTCAAGCCCTCCCCTGTCTGTTGCTTGATCCGATGCCCGGCGAAACAATACTCGATCTGTGTTCCGCTCCCGGCGGCAAAGCAACCTTCATGGCAGAGCTGATGAAAAACAAAGGCACTATTCTGGCAATAGACCGATACAGGAACAAGTGCGAAAAAGTCATGCGACGGGCAAAGGCTCTCGGCATATCCATCATCGAAACAATTACTGATAATGCCGAAACATTTCAGCCGGACAAACAGCCGTCCGCGATACTCCTCGACGCGCCATGCACAGGAACAGGCGTCCTGGGCAAAAAACCGGATCTCAGATGGAGAATCACACCGCAGAAACTCGATGAACTCTTCATCCTTCAGCGTAAACTGCTTGATCACGCTGCCGGACTACTGAACCCCGGCGGTGTTCTTGTCTATGCCACATGCTCGATCGAGCCTGAAGAAAATCAGTTTCAGATAGAGAGTTTTCTGGAACGCCATCCCGATTTTTCGAGAGATCACTCTCCGGTTCCCCTTCCTGTCATATTCAGCGAAATGCCCTCCGCCCCCGGAGCGTTCATCACCCTTCCGGGAAAACATGAAGGGTACGATGGCGGTTTTGCACAACGGTTGCTGAAAAACAACAGATGATCCGGATAACCTGAAAGCCACCAGTACGATGATTCCGCTTTCCTCTCCCTACAAGAGCCTTCTGGACAGTTTCCTGAACTACCTGACGCTGGAGAGAAATTTTTCTTCTCACACAAGAGCATCCTATGCCAATGACCTCAAGCGATACCTGCTGTTCATGCAGCATAGAGAAAAACAGATTGCAGCGGTAGTTCTTACCGATATTCAACTCTTCATTCAGGAGCTTCATGAGGCAGGACTGGAATCGCGGTCCGTAGCAAGAAACATCTCGGCCATTCGATCTTTTCATAAATTCCTCATTCGCGAGAACATTCTCAAGGAAAACGCCGCAAAAAGCCTTCACCAGCCAAAGCCTGGTCTGCACCTGCCGACAGTCCTTTCAGTTGATGAGGTATTCAGACTCCTCGATGCGCCACTCCTTGAAAAACCGCCGGGAAAGTACTTCCTGAGAGATAAAGTGCTTCTGGAATTTCTCTACGCGACAGGCGTACGGGTCAGCGAACTCATCAACATCCAGCAAAGCAACTGTTATCTTGATGCCGGCTTCGCACGTATCTTCGGAAAAGGCTCAAAAGAGCGGCTTGTCCCTGTCGGACACACGGCAATAGAGTGGATACGGCGATATCAGCAGGAACTGCGTCTGAATATGGCAAACCGGGAATCCGGCGATTATCTTTTTCTCAACGCACGCGGAAAGCAGCTCTCCAGAATGTCAGCATGGAATATAGTGCGTCGGCTGAGTTCCGTTGCAGGATTAACCAAAAAAATCAGTCCGCACACCCTTCGGCACACTTTCGCCACCCATCTGCTTGAAGGGGGAGCCGACCTGAGAGCTGTTCAGGAGATGCTTGGACACAGCTCCATTATCGCCACACAGATCTATACCCATATAGACCGGAGCTTTATCAAAGAAGCACATAAGACCTTTCATCCGAGAGGATAAAAGACACCATGACACTGATCAGAGCTCCGCAATATCGCCCTCATACGGCACGCTCGTTTCCAGACCGAGTCTCTCCTGAATCAACGCGCTGAAAACATCCTTGACCTCGTTCTCTCCATGTACGACATAGACGTGCGGAGACGATTCAAAGCCTTTCAGCCACCGAAGCATGTCCTGCTGATCCCCATGAGCGGACAGACCGCCGATTGTATGAACGGGTGCTTCCACCCTGAACTCCTCACCGCGGATGCGCACGCTTTTGGCACCGTTTACCAGCTCACGGCCCAATGTTCCCTCCGCCTGGAAACCGGTAATGAGAACATGGCACTCGGGACGCCGGATGTTGTGCTTGAGGTGATAGAGTATCCTTCCTCCATTGCACATCCCGCTTCCGGCAATAATAATCGCTCCACGCTTTATTGCATTGATCTTTTTGGATTCGGCCGCATCACGGGTAAAATGCAGGTTCATGGGCATTGGCATCTCGTTCACCTGCTCGCGAAGCCTGGTCGCCTCTTCGTCATAAAGGTCGGAATAATCCCAGTAGATACGGCTCGCCTCGATTGCCATGGGGCTGTCAAGAAAAATCTGCCAGCGGTCCAGCCCCCACTCCTTATGGTAGATCGCAAAGAGATAGAGCAGTTCCTGGCTTCTGCCGATGGAAAATGCAGGAACAAGAATGTTTCCGCCTTCACGATCAGCAAGACGGATCACTTCCGCAATTTCCTTCAGGGTCTCGGCTCGCTCCCGGTGCAACCTGTCTCCATAGGTGCTTTCCAGAATAACCGCATCCGCCTCGGCTATTGTTGACGGATCGTACAAAATAGGTGACTCGTACTGACCGATGTCTCCGCTGAAAACTATTTTTACGGTTCTGCCTTTTTCGGTAAGCCAGAGTTCTACCAGTGCCGAACCAAGTATATGTCCGGCATCCTGAAAACGTATAGTCACTCCCGAAAGAATTTCTTTTTTCACGCCGTACTTCAGCTCCTGCATCAGATTGACCGTCCTCACGACATCCTCCACAGTGTAGAGAGGCTCGATGAGAGGCATGTTTTTCCTTTCTCTGAGCCGGTTTTCATAGCGCACATCCCGCTCGTTCAGTCTGGCAGAATCCTGCAGCAGTACCAGTGCAAGATCTCTGGTAGCAGGATGCGTATAGACCGGACCGCTGAAACCCCTTTTCACAAGAAGCGGAACTCTTCCCGAGTGATCGATATGCCCGTGACTGAGCACAACGGCATCGATTTCCCCGGGCTCAAAAGGAAACGGTTCCCTGTTCAGCGCTTCCTCCGCCTTCCTGCCCTGCACAAGCCCGCAATCAAGAAGAATCCGGTAACCACCAATCCTCAGGATATGGCAGGAACCGGTTATCCTGGACGTAGCTCCGTAAAATTCAAGTTCCATGTATACCTCTCATTGTGAGTTTTGGGAACACCATCATTCAGAGATGGCCCCGAGATAGTCATCTCCAAAGTCAATCCGCACCTCAAGCCACATGGGGAGATGATCGGACATCTGATAGGTTCTCCATGTCGGATAGGAAAGCCTTGTTTTCCCTGCTTCATCGGCATAATACCGCTCATCCTCCTGTTCCGGATCGTCGTCGCCATATCTGAAAACATATCTGAAGAAATCAAAAATGCCTGCATTGCCTGTATCGATAGCGGTATGTTGCCCTTCTCTTCGTCGTTTTCTTTGCCAGAAAGCTATCTGATCATAGGCTTTGTCCCGCTTGACATTGCTTCCTTCAGGGATCTCCTCAAGCTGTCCTGGCACCATAAAGTTATTGGTGTGCAGTGACTGCCATGTAGTATGGTCCTTGCCGAGAATGTTGAAATCACCAAGCAAAAAAAAGAAGTTATCCGCGTCCGTATCATTTTCTTTTTTTGCCCTTTCCGCAAGAAACTCTGTCAGTTTTCGAATTTCCCGGTTACGTCTGTCCATCCCTTCCCTGCCTGATCCATAATAAATATGGACGGTGCAAAGGATAAATTTCAGCCACCCGGCCTGAAAGGTTACCAGAAAAGGAGTACGTGCAAATTGCAGAGCGTTTTCACTGATAATTCCATCCGGAAACAGAATCTTGTCATTGTCGTCAAGTACAGGATCAGCACTCCCTTCCGGCATAACCTGAACACCTTTTTCAGTACGACGGACTTCCTTGCCTCTGCTCAGAAGTAACCTGCACCCTGCCGGCAAAACAATGCTTGCCCCATCCGGCAGATCGGTAACCAGGTTTTCGGAGAGCGTCACCTTGTCCCCGGCTTTTCTTGTTTTTATCTTCTCGGGAAATGAGAGAGACGCATCTGGCGGAATGTGAAGCTTCAGTCCTGAAGGATCTTCGAGGCTGCTGCCGAAGGGCGAGGTTATCCTGTCTTCCCGGGGAAGGTTGAGCTCGCCGGCAATATTCGTGAAACGGACTTTCTTGTTGTTGTAAACAAAAACCATCCGCTCCCGATTACCGGGCCTGCCCTCGGTCACATCAGTAGCGATATAGTCCCAGTCATGCCTGCCGAGCAGCCTTATGATTGTTTCGAGCGCTCTGGTATCTTCACGAACTTCCTGAAGTGCGACCAGATCGAAATGGGAGAGTATCTCGGCAATATAATAGAGTGACTCCGTGAGCCTTCCCCCGTACTTTCTCGTATCGAACTCCCTGATGTTCCATGTAGCGATACGCAGCCACTGATTGTCATTGCGAAAGCATCCGGCATCATCACTTTGACGGATTCCATAGATGTGTTCTTTCAGCGCCGCACGAAGGGAAACAAGCCTTGATGCTGTTCTTTTTTTCCAGGCTTTGCGCTCGGGAGAATCAAGTGCTCTGGGCTTCAGATAGGAATAGAATGGCATGGCTTAACCTCCTTTTCTTGTTAACAGCAGATCGGGGAACTGAGAACAGGAAAACAACAGGGTATCTCTATTACTTGTTCCTAAGCGGCTCAAGCGCAGGATGACAGGAGCGGAGAAAACACTTTCTATCCGCTCAACGAAGCAATTGAATCGCGGAATAAAGTAATAGAGATACCCAACTGATCAACAGCGTTTCAAAGGACACAGCTATACTGCTTCAAGATACGATAAAAAAATGATCTTGATGTTCACGCAATCATACTGATCACAAGAGAGCATCAGCTGAAATGACGCTCTTTATGACTTTCCAGCTCAATTTTCAGGGCAATGAGCGTCCTGTTGACATCAAGAAGAAAAAATACCAGGGAAAAAATCAGGCAGACCATACTGGAGATGAACAGAAAAGAGAGCAACAGCGGGAGATCAAGCGCGACAAGAGGTGAAAGAAAAAGAACGATGACAAGCAATGAAGAAAAAAGACAGCTGAAAGAAGCGAGCATAATAGCGATACGAATCATTCTCGCCCTGCTCCAGAGAATATCGATTTCAAGAGAAACCCTCTCACAGATAAGCGCGTCAGGTGAATCAAGCTCACAGGATAGTGAACGTGACCGATCGATAATTCTGCCAAGCCTGTTGGTCATGGTCAACAGCAGCAGCCCCAGACCGGAGATCAGTATAACAGGTCCTACAGCTGTCTGAATAATAGGAATGAGGTGTTCCACAGATTGAATCGGCATAAAAATTCCTGAAATAGCCCTGGTTTCTACTCTTTAAGACGAATAAACAGTTTGCCTTCGCGAACCGAGATCGCGTCAATCCCGTCCGAAAAACCCTTCCAGAGGCCGGGATCGTTTCCGTACTCTTCAACAAGATCGACATTCTTGATTCCTCCCATCCAGGCATTCGGCAGCGGAACGCCCATCAGGCTTATACCCTTGAGCTTCATCACAGGCCTGCCTGCGCGATAGGCAAACTCAATACCTGCACGCACCCTGATAGTTTTGCCTCCGAGAACCGGAAAATCAGGATCTACCGGAACCAGCAATTTTGCGCTGACAAGATCCTGAGAGAGATCGACCGCCACTTTTCTGGCAAGATCGGTGTTGTTGGCAATCAGCGCATTGAGCTCCCGTTCCGTCAGGTATATATCACGGCTGGCACCCTCCTCGCTGTAGGGCTCCGGTTTAAGAAAACCGTCCTGAGTCAGCTCATCATCAGGTGCCGCGCCAAACATATCAGCAAGCGAAACGCCACTCGCCTGTTCGATCCTGTCCAGTTTAACTGATAGCTCCTCCTTCTCGCGGGCGTTCAGCTCGACCGGGGAGAAGGGTGCAGGAAAAAAGAAAAAACGTACGACGAGCAACGTAACCACAACGGCAAAAACGACCGATCCGAAGACTATCGCAAGCACTGCAGGGCCGCTGAACCCTTTCGAACTCCTGTTCACCGAATCATCATGCCTATCCATAGTTCGTCTCCCTGAAAGTTCCTTTTCATTTCTTGAGATTGCCGTTCAGCTACCTTTGGAAACTACAGAGATCTCCCCTGTCCCACAAGAAAACGGCCCCGGGGATACTTACTTTCTTTTTTTCTTCCCTCCCGGAACGCGTTTTGAACTTTTGGCGGGTTTCCTGCTGCTTTTTGCCGAATACTTTCCGGATGAACCGGCTCCATCGACTGCCTTTGAGGCTTGCAGCTTCAGCCCGCATACGCGAACCTTTTTAAGATCCATGAAAACATCCTTGGGCATTCCTGCAGGCAGTTCGACAGTACTGTGGTCATCAAATATGGTAATCCGCCCGACTGCGTCTCCGTCAAGACCTATCTCATTGATAATCGCGCCGGCAATATTACCGGGTTTTACACCGTGTTTTTCGCCTACTTCTATGCGGTACCGCTCAAATCCAAGCGCTTCGTAAAGAGGATCTTTTTTTCCTTTACTTTTAAATAAACGACCATCAGCATGATCCTGACGTCCTTTCCTCTCTTTTTGCTCCCGTACAGGAGGTTTCATCTGTTTCGTGAGCAGAAGAGGACTGTCCCCCTGGTACAGACTTGCAAGTGCCGAGGCAGCATCCAAAGCGGTAACATCGTGCTCGAAACAGTAAGATTCTATAAGTTCACGGAAAAAATGAAGATCCGCGGTGGAGAGGGTGTCACTGATCTGCTGCTTGTAACGCGCGACACGCTTGTCGTTGATGATTTCAGTCGAAGGCAGCTCCATCCTGTCTATTCTTTTACGAATGGCCCTTTCAATCGTTCGCAGCATTGACATCTCACGAGGGGTCACAAAGAGTATCGCCTCACCGCTTCTGCCGGCACGACCTGTACGACCGATCCGATGGACGTAACTTTCCGTATCGGTGGGAATGTCATAATTAATAACATGACTGATACGTTCCACATCCAGTCCCCTTGCCGCCACATCTGTGGCTATGAGAATATTATAGACGCTCTTTTTAAACTGACCGACCGTTTTTTCCCGATGATTCTGCATCATGTCACCGTTCAGCGCAGCCGCGGCATAGCCTCGCGCCCTCAGCTTTTCGGACAGCTCAACCGTCTGTGTCTTGGTGCGAACAAAAATGATCACTCCATCGTAGAGCTCGATTTCCAGAATCCGGGTCAAGGCATCGAGCTTGTGGTGGCCTGAAACCGGAAGAAAACGCTGGGTAGTGCTTTCAACCGTAGAACTTTTTGACTTGATGGCGACCTCCATGAAGTCACGGAGATATTTTCTCGTGATTCGGCGGATCTCCGACGGCATGGTTGCGGAAAAGAGCGCGACCTGACGGGTGGCAGGCGTTTTTTCAAGAATCCACTCGACATCATCGACAAACCCCATACGAAGCATCTCGTCAGCCTCATCGAGAACAAGCGTCTTCAACCCATCGAGATTCAGTGTCTGCCTCCTGATATGATCCATAACCCTTCCCGGCGTTCCGACAACGACATGAACGCCCCGCCTGAGTCGTCGAAGCTGGCCGCTATAGTCCTGGCCACCGTAGATCGGCAACACATGAAAGTCCTCCATACAGGAAGCATATCGCTGGAAAGCTTCTGCAACCTGCAGAGCGAGCTCCCGTGTCGGTGTAAGGACAAGCACCTGCGGAGATGCATTGGAAAGATCGATTGCAGAGAGAAGCGGTAGCGCGAATGCCGCGGTTTTGCCGGTTCCGGTCTGTGCCTGACCAAGAACATCGCTGCCTTTGAGAATTATCGGAATAGTTTGAAGCTGAACCGGGGTAGGCGTCTCGTAACCAACCTTTTCCAGCGCGTCAAGCACATGGCCTGAAAGCCCAAGGTCTTTGAATCCTGCGGATTCTACTGTTTCACCATTGTTTTTCGTCATACAAATGCATCTCCTGAAATGAGGATACCACGAACTGCCGCAGCTGTTCCGACAAGGTCGAAACCGGTGCGTTTTTTGAGGTATCAAAAATGAATATAACTGCCGGGAGGAGTATATGAGAAAAAGCTGTGCTCAACAGGTGCAAATCCTGAAACAGGTGAGGTTTCACTAACAAAAAAACTCTTAACATGCCGCCCTTCGGCAGGCTCACAACGTATCTCTTCAATATCGTTACTTCCCTTTTCGTCCAGTCACCGCACTATACGGCAGACAGAACACAGCTCATGGTACGAATTAATCTGACAAAACACTAATTAATATTCTTTTTCTGCAAGATGTCACCTGCCAGACCCTTATTTCATTCAGGAGCTTTTCCGGTCAGCAGACTGTTTGGAGACAGAACCCTTATAAACCTTCACCATAGCGTTCCGTTATGATGTGACATCACCGGTATCACCGGAATTTTCATCCTGTTCTTTGCGAACGATAAAGACACCTTCTTCGTCAAATCGGGAAATCATATCATTGACCTTGCTTTCCACACCGGCGAACTTGCCTTCCACGCCTGTGATCTTGTTTTCCAGCGATTCGAACCTTTCTCCAAAAGCCCCGATCTGCCCAGAAATTGTATTCTGCAGCTCTGTAATCCGGCTCTTTTCCTTACTCAGTGCAAGCTCACGAGCCTCCTGGAGCGCTTTGTTGCTTTTCCTTTCTTCCATCATGGACGATACCTCGAGTCTTCCGATAAAAAGAAGATAGAGAACACTCAAAACACCGAGAGTCCCAAGCATGATGACTCCCAACGGAGCTTCTATGCTGAAAAAAATAAAATTAATGCTGTCCTGTCGGGCAAACAGACCCCAGTTAATCCCTGCAAACAGCAGCACCAGAAACAGGACCAGTACAAGTATGATTGTATGCAGTTTCATTGCAGCCTCCTCATTTTTTTCTCACAATGTTCGTTGACTTCGTTTGCCCTCATACCTTTTGATACGCACAACTATACCAATATACGCTTTTATCCCCTATTCAGCCTTACCTCACAGAGCCACGGCATGCCTCCCCTCCACTCCCTGTCATTCCCGTGCTTGACACGGGAATCCATTCTTATCCGGTAAAAACCCATGGATGCCGGTTCACCCCGTGTAATAATATGAATAGTACACAGGGCGGCATGCCTCCCCTCCACTCCCTGTCATTCCCGTGCTTGACCCGTGAAATTTGAGCATCTATTTCACAGGTCTTACACGGAAATCCAGGCAAAGGATGAGCGAACCATGAACCTGCTTCCGCTTGTCGAAATACCTGACGAGACTGTCTTTGGTTATCTCAGGAAGAATAGTGGCTGAATGTTCATAAATCCTCTATGACAGAGTGACATACGAACTTTGATTTTTCGGTTTTTAATCATACCCTAAGTTGAGCGATTGTTGAGCCTGCTGTAGATGCAAGGCACAGGGAACGCCGCTGTAGTGGACTACCGCAAGTTCCCTGTAACGAAGCAGATGCAGCATGACCGACAATCCCATAGGGTTTCAACACATGCGATTTTTCTGCATTATGGTCGCACAACCCGTCGGGTGAGATGTTCGCTGTAAGAAAATTCAGCATAACGCATTATATAGTATAAAGTTGACAGCTTAAAGCATTTGTTGAAACGATCAACTTAGGCATACCTAAAGATGACACGTTCCTCATTAGAGCAGGATAATCATGGCACCGAAGCTTTTCCTCTACAATGCACTAGTTCCTCTTTTAGCAGGCTCCCTGAAGCTGTTCAGCCCGGCCTTTCCGAGATTGCGGACTTTTTTTGATGTCCGCAAGAACATGTTTACGACACTGGAACAATCAATCGCTGAAAAAAAGGATTCGGAATTTCGCGTCTGGATTCATGCCGCCTCTGCGGGTGAGTTTGAGCAGTCCAGACCGATCATCGCCGCGTTAAAAAAATCGCGTCCTGACCTGTCCGTATTCGTTTCATTTCAATCCGACTCCGGTTACAGTGTTTACCGAAACTATCCCGATGCGGCCGCGGTATGGTATCATCCGGTCGACACAAAGCAAAACGCGAAAAAAACTGTGGCGCTCATACGTCCGGATGTCGTGGTGATCATGCGCTATGATTTCTGGCCGAACCATCTCCTTGCCGCTAAAAAGAGCGGGGCGCTCCTTTTTCTTGTAGCGGCTGTTCTTCAGGATCGCTCCATATATGGAAAACCGCTCGTCCGGCAGTTCTACCGGCAGGTTTTTTCGCTGTTTGATTTCATTTATACGGTTTCAGAAAAAGACAGTGAACGGTTCGCGACACTGTTCGGAAGAAACGATGCCCTTACGGCAGGTGATCCCAGATTCGATCAGGTAGTGCAACGAAGCGCAAACACGTCAAAAATCGATACCCTTGCCGCCTGTTATGCCGGAAAGCTTCTTCTTGTCGCGGGAAGCACCTGGGAAAGGGATGAGGAAATACTTCTTCCTGCCTCTATGGAGCTTGCCGGCAAGCTGAGTCTGATTCTTGTGCCACATGATGTTTCACCGGGCAATATCAGCCGACTGGAAACGATGCTGCATGCCTCAGGGATCTCCTTTTCAAGACTATCATCTCTGCCTGAGAACTTTTCGTCAAACAGTGTCCTTGTCGTCGATACAGTCGGCCTGCTTGCGGAACTCTATACTCTTGCCGGTATCGCCTACGTTGGCGGAGGATTCGGGGTCAATGTTCACAACACCCTTGAACCTGCGGTCTACGGCATACCCGTCCTTTTCGGACCGAACCATCATAATTCACCGGAAGCTGAAGCACTTGTCCGCATTACTGCCGCAACCGTAATTCCTGACCGCGACACCCTTGCCGATACGCTGAAAAAGCTGCTGGACAATCCTGACGCGAGAGCCCTGCAGGGCAGTCTTGCGGGCAGCTTCGTACAAGAACGGCTCGGAGCATCGCAAACCGTTGCAAAAAAGATCCTGAACAGCATTACCATCTAATGCGTATATTTGACAAAAACATAAAACCTTCATTATCATGCTGGCACGAGCACAAAGTCTCTACCTTTTCATTGCAGCTCTTCTTGCTTTTTCAAGCCTGCTCTTTCCCTTCTGGTACTATATGGCAGGAACTGCATATCTCCTCACCGACTTCACTCCTTTTTCATCGGCCGGAATAGTGCACATCACAGGAATCTATGTTTCGAGTATTCTTTCGCCGATTTCCGGAATCCTTTCGATCGCCGCGATCTTTCTGTATAAAAACCGTTCACTGCAAAGCACACTCATCTCCGTTCTGATTGTAATTTTCCTTGCCGACGTGCTTTCAGGGCTCACCGCGGCGCATTTCATGAATGAATATCTGTCTCAGGAAGCCGGAACAGCAGTAGAACATCAGCCCGGAGCAGGTCTTTTTGTGCTCCTGCCGCAGCCACTGCTTTTCTGGCTGGCGATGAGAGGGGTGAAAAAAGATGAGAAGATCGTCAACGCCTATAAACGACTTTGATCAAATAGCGATGTTTACCGCATGGACAATCGGTGATATTCACGGAATAGGCCCGGAAATCATCCTGAAAAGCTTTCGGGAAATCGGACAGGGCCGCAGCCGGCCTCTGGTTGTCGGCTCCGCCGAAGCGCTCAGGTTTTACACTGTCAAACTGGGGCTCGGGGTGAACATCGCAGCATTTACTTCATTTGAAGCGATCCGAAACGCCTCTCTGTCTCCTGATACGCTTCCCGTTCTCAGCGTCAGCGAGCGTTCAGAGCCCATAGTACCCGGAACAATCTCCGCATATGCGGGTGACACAGCCATGAAAGCTCTCGATACAGCTTCCAGGCTCTGCCTGGAAGGAAAAACCAGAGCCCTCGTTACCGCTCCAATCCATAAAGAAGCCCTTGCGAAAGCAGGATACACCAACACCGGGCACACTGACTATCTGGCAGAACGCTGTGGCGAAGCTGATCCGATCATGCTTTTTCATGATCCTCTTTCCTCTCTTACCGTGGCGCTCGCGACCATACATGTACCGCTGCGACGTGTCCCCGGACTTATAGAATCTATGGATTTCGAGCGTTTCTTTGACAAACTCTTTAACGCTCTCAGAACTGATTTCCGGATACCCGCTCCCCGTATAGCTGTTCTCGGGTTAAACCCTCACGCTTCCGACGGAGGTGTTATGGGCAGTGAAGAGACCGCTATTCTTCAGCCCTGTATTCAAAAATATGCTGAAAAAGAACATATCGACGGGCCCTTTGCCGCTGACGGTTTTTTCGGAGCACGCGGATATAACAACTATGACGCTGTCGTAGCGATGTACCACGACCAGGGACTGCTCCCGTTCAAGGTACTTGCATTTGAAAGCGGTATCAACGTCACTATCGGTCTGCCGATTGTACGTACCTCTCCTGATCACGGAACCGGCTTTGACATTGCCGGTCTTGGAAAAGCCTCGTCGAAAAGCTTCATCCAAGCCGCCCTTCTGGCCGAACAGATAGCAGATAACAGGGAAAGAAAGTCAAAAGTCAAAGGGTAAAAGTCAAAAAAAAACACTTACAAGTACCACATCGCTGAATACAAATACGCAATACTGTAAACTATTCCCTGCTGTCAAGCTATTGAGCCATCAAGCTATCCGGCAGTTGCAACAACTCAACAGGTAATCAATGATCTCTTTTATCAACGCAGATCTGGAACTTGGAAAAAAAACTATCCTGAAAGAGGTGAATCTCGCCATTGATTCCGGGGAGCTTGTCTATATCGTGGGAAAAAGCGGAACCGGAAAAACAACCTTGCTCAAAGCGCTGTACATGGAAATCAAGCCGGTCAAAGGTGAAGTATCCATAGGGGGATATACCTCTTCCTCGATAAAAAAGCGGCATATCCCGCACCTGCGCAGAAAACTCGGGATCGTTTTTCAGGACTTCAGGCTCCTTGAAGACAGGACGGTTTTTGACAATCTCGCTTTTGTGCTGAAGGTAACCAACACAAAAAACCGGCTCATCAAGGATCGTGTCATGACCGCGCTTCAGGAAGTCGGGCTGGAAAAAGCAGCAAAACAGATGCCCCTGAATCTCTCCGGCGGGGAACAGCAGCGTGTCGCGATCGCCCGGGCACTGGTCAGGGAGCCGATAGCAATTCTTGCCGACGAGCCCACAGGAAACCTGGACCCCGATACGTCGCTGGAAATTCTCGACTATCTGAAAAAAATCAACCGTAAAGGCATCAGCGTGATCATCGCGACGCACGATTACGAGCTTGCCCGCAACTTTCCTTCAAAGACCATGCAGATCAACGGCCAATCGCTTCAGGAAGCGACGTTCAGCGAGTCCTCAGTGGGATACCGGCCAAAGACCAGTTCTCAAACCGGCAGCTGAACTATCCTGAATGCACATTCCGTCGCGTTCAACGTGCTTACTGCCCGTGACCGAAATAGTCACATTGAGTAAAACAAATTCTCCAAAAGAGCTGATAGTATTCGACGTTGTCTAGCTGTGCCAGACACGAATACTATCCACCGTATCGGGGCATTTTTTGTGCAGGAAAGCGTAAAGCCTCTCAACATCGGCCAATGCGTCCGGAAGCAATTTTATCCCGGGCAAGCCTTCACCTTCCCTTGTGCCAAATTTTCAAGCCATTCAGCAGCTTGTTCATGAGGTACAGCAACGCCGGTCAACTGATACTGCTCCCAACGACCCATATCCTCTCGCTTTTCCTGCTCGTATTTTTCTTCGCGATCCAGGAATGTGTCGATTGCCCTGCACATGAGCCAGTGGGGCGATCTGTCGCGGATACGCCCAAGAGCCACAAGCCGTTGCTGTGTACTCTCATCTAACTTGACGCCTTTTGTCTGTGACATGACGAAATCTCCTTTTGCTATAAGGTAACACGTATAGCAACCTTTAGCTACCAAACCAAACCCCCGAACCTAAGGAACAAGTACCTGGGCAACTGCAACTATTATATAACGAACCATATGGCTGACAGTTCCCTTTGTCACAACAGCCTTACCGTTTCAGCGAACGACAAGCCGTAGTCATTGACAAACTTCCTGGCCAATTCTTTCCGTATCGCGGGCATCCGTCCTTCTGAAAGAAACCGGTTTTTCCTGTATTCTCTATCCGAAGCTTACCCTGCATTTCGACCTAATGAACAACCCCTACTCCTTTCATTTTGCCCGGCAATCGGGTTTTCCCTTGATTTCAAGATACCAGCATTTTTAGCAACGGATCAACGAAGTACGAAGTATTGCAAAAAGTATCTTACAGTTCTCCTGGGTTAACAGATTCATGCTGTTTCCCGATGCGGTATCTCCTGATAAGAGAACTCCCATAACCCTGCATTTTCCTTGGCATGCTCAATTGTCATACTGACAAGATTTCCCTTCTCGTCCACATCAATCAGTATATTTTCACTGATCTCACGAGTTTCAAACACTGGCTTGTCAAGTAATTCAATATACGCAGTATCAGTATCCTCAAAATATTTTACTTTCATCACTTAGTCCTCCTTATACGATCTATCGAAAAATGCATTGTGAACGGTTTCTCCATCTTCAAGCAGAATGACCCTTAATGCTTTCCCTGCTTCTGGAATATGCGCCCATTTCCTGATTCTGCCATCAGACTGGATAACAATTTTCTCAGGGTGTTCTACAACAAAACAAATCCATTCATCTTGTATTGCTACGGTCTGATCTGTTTCTTGTTAATTTAAAATATGATGTAGTTTTCATACAGTGATCTCTGCTAAACCGATGCGCTGAACTCAAAACTCACTTCACTATCAATGTACGATAAAGAGTTATTCCATCGACAAAAGTTTTCCGATCCGTATCCTCACGAACAATGCTGCCCCGCTCGATCCCCCGGATAATCACGTGATGCATGGTTCCCGGCGCATCCAACCTTGCGCCTCGTGGCATGCTTTTTTTTCTCGTTTACTGAAACCTAAGTTGATCGATTCAACAAATGCTTTATGCTGTCAACTTTATACCATATATTGCGTTATGCTGATTTTTCTTACTGCAAAGATCTCACCCTATGGGTTGTGCGACCATAATGCAGAAAAATCGCATTTGTTGAAACCCTATGGGATTGTCGGTCATGCTGCATCTGCTTCGTTACAGTGAACTTGCGGTAGTTCACTACAGCGGCATCCCCTGTGCCTTGCATCTACAGCATGCTCAACAATCGCTCAACTTAGGTGAAAGAAACCGGTTTTTCCTGTATTCTCTATCCGAAGCTTACCCTACTTTTCGAGCTAATGAACAACGTCTATTCCACGTTTCTCCCTTAAAGGATTTTTTAATTGTTTCCTTCACGCATAACGCCGCGATAACCGGCTTTTTTGGAGAGAGGAACGAACGGAATAAATGTCCGGTTCATTGCCTTGTTATGCGTTTTCATCTGTATAGTGAAAATGCTTTAGTACCCTCAGTGCGCGCAGAGTATTCCAACGGCTTGGGCCTCCTGCTTGTTCCATGTCAAAATGTGTCTGGCCAGGATGCTTCGCCTGAACTGGCCATTTGCCGTCCTTCCTTCGTTTCTTCATCAATACACCCAGCGCATCCTGCATTCTTGAATCGTATTGAGCACCAGCAAATTGGAAATAATCCAACGCTCGCAAGATATCGTATTTCCAACGCGATGGATAAGAAAGCATTAACATTTTTTTACTGATAATCTTACCCGTACGGTGAGAACGAAATAAGCAATGTTGTAAAATAAACTCTCTTGATTTCTCTGCTGCGTCTTGAAGCCCTTCAAGCCGATATTGGTAACCATTATTTTCATATTCTAAAATTCCTTCAAGAACGGATATCGTCGAATGCAATGAACTATGCGTAGCCCCGACGGTATTGGAATAGCAGTTAAAACCCCCATCTTTCATATGTTCTGAAAGCAAGAAATCTACAATCGACTTCAAGTCTTCTTCATCGATCCCGAAATAGGTAGCGTAATTTAGAAACATGCCGTTCACGCAAACATCACTTTTCTTTTCTGTTCCGATTGGATAAATCCCCCCGTCTGTACCTTTGAGTGTGCGAACCACTTGCATTATCGATTGTTTGATTTGTTTGTTCTTAGGCGATATGGCGAGGTTCTTTAAATCCAGAATTGTGTAGTGTGTTGAAATCCATTTTGGCTGATAAAAACTATCGCCCCAATGTCCATCTTTCTTTCGATAACTAAGAAACCGAGCGCCCCATCCTTCGGTTTCAATTCTGTTTCTAAGGCCTCGTTTTTCGCTTTTCAGTAAATCGCGTTGCACCTGATACTTGATCGAAACATCGCCTTCAAGTAACCATTTCATGAGCAGATGATGGTCTGCCGCACTAAAGGGTTTTTTCATTGTTTCCTTCACGCATAACATTATATATTATCTATACTACGCACTCCTGAAAATCTCACTTAAAATTTACCACATTTTTTTCTTTGTGCTCAAAAAAGCAACTGGATTTATCAGCCCGAACTGCTTATTTTAAAATCCATTAGTATACTTATGCGGCATACGCATAATTTTACATCACTATTTGATTCATGAATTTTCGAGCTTTCCCCTGAAGCAATAGCATAACCCGAAAAGAAAGTGCCCCCTGAATCGGCTACCTCGTTCGTTTCACCGCTGGCGAAAAAAAGAGGCTGTCTCAGAAGCCTGTCTCATATGGCTCAAACCACACAAAAAAGTTGGTTTTTGTGGTTTACATAGGCTCCATAGAAGAGTCATGCCGCCCTGTATAATATTCATATTATTACACGGGGTGATCCGGCATCCACAAGGCCTTCCAATAGTAAAAATGGATTCCCGTGTCAAGCACGGGAATGACCGGTGAGGGGAAGTATGGATTCCCGTGTAAGACCTGTGAAATATGAACCCTGATTTCACGGGTCAAGCCCGAGGATGACAACCGGGAGAGATACCGCTAATACCGCTAACTATTGCCTGCTCAAAATACGAGAGGCCGCCCTTTTGAGACAGCCTCTTTCACTTTGTTCAAAACTCTGAATCCCGGCGAATTATTCCCCGGAAAACAAACCAGCCTTCTGCCGTCGTGAGCGGTTCGAGTGTAAGGCGGGTGGAGCACAGAAACCGGAGCGTACTGATAGTACGTGAGGATTTCGAGCACCACCCAACGCAGCAATCGAACCGCGCAACAGGCAGAAAACGGTTTTAGGAACAGCCTGTTGTCATGCCACAATCCTCACACACCTTGCAGGTTCCGTTCTGTCTTACCCTCATGGATCCGCAGTTTTCACACTGCTCACCCGAGTATCCCTGAACCCTTGCCTGGATAATCTGGGTATGCACTGACCCCGCCTTTTCTTCTACAGCAGCAACTGCGGCGGCAGGATGCTCACCGGGAAGCGATGCGGAATCGGAAAGTGCCGGTTCGGAGAGGGGAAGACCGTTTGAGGATCCCTCCTGTTTATCAGAAGAGTCATTTGCCGAGGGGTCTTCATCAACCGCCTTGACGTGGATAAAATCTTTCCGCCCGAGATAGTCGTAACCGATGGAACGGAACACATAGTCGAGAATGGATGTGGCGTTTTTGATCACATTATGTCCCTGAACCATGCCTGCGGGCTCGAACCTGGTGAACGTGAAGCTGTCAACAAGTTCTTCAAGCGGCATGCCGTACTGAAGCGCTTTGGAAGCAAGCACGGCGAAACAGTTAAGCAGGCCTTTGAATGATGCTCCTTCCTTGTACATATCGATGAATATCTCACCCAGGGAACCATCATCATACTCTCCTGTTCTCAAAAACACCTTGTGTGCGCCAACATACGCCTCACGGATGTACCCCTTTCTGCGCTTCGGAAGCATACGACGTTCAGAGCGGTGATAGATTCTTTCAACTATCCTTTCCTGAACCTCTTTCGGACCCATTGTTTCATCAAGGTCTTCCTCTGTGCCGAGCATGATCACCTCGTCCAGATCATCATAACTGCTGATATTGAGCGGCTGAGAGAGTTTCGAGCCGTCCCGATAGATGGTGATGGCCTTGATCATATGCTGCCAGCCGGAGAAATACACTTCGGCGATCTCCTGCGTCGTGGCGCTCCCGGGCATGTTGACTGTCTTTGAGATCGCCCCTGAAATAAACGGCTGAACCGCCGACATCATCCGTACATGAGCCATATGGTTGATGTACCGGGTCCCTTTTTGACCGCATTTTCCGGCACAGTCGAACACCGGCAGATGTTCCAGTTTCAGTTGAGGCGCTCCTTCAACCGTCATGGTGCCGCAGACATAGTCGTTTGCGGATTCATAGTCTTTGTCGGACACTCCGAGCGCCTGGAGCATATTGAAATTCTGATCATTGAGCTGGTCCGCTGTAAAGCCAAGGCTCTCACAGAACTCCTCCCCGAGGATCCATTTGTTAAACGCGAAACGGATATCAAAAACATTTTCAAGCTGTGCTTCGACAGCCTCGATTTTATCATCGGTGAATCCCTTGTTGACAAGCCACTGACGGTTGATGGTCGGGCATCCGGCCAACGTCCCGTAGCCTTTACAGTATTTCTCAATCCCTTCAATCTGTTTCGCGCTGTAACCAAGCCGTTCAAGAGCCTTGTGTACAGATTGATTGACTATCTTGAAATACCCGCCTCCGGCAAGTTTCTTGAACTTGACAATGGCAAATTCCGGTTCTACGCCGGTCGTATCACAATCCATCACCAGGCCGATCGTGCCGGTCGGCGCGATCACACTGACCTGCGCGTTTCTGTAGCCGTGTTTTTCGCCCATGTCGAGCGCTTCATCCCATACCTTTCCGGCTGTCGCAAACAGCTCGGAAGGGCAATACTCTGAATCAATCCCTCGAGGCTTGACCGATAGACCTTCATACTCGTCTTCCGACATGTTGTGCGCAGCCCTGCGGTGGTTTTTTATTACCCTCATCATCTCACCAGCATTCTCCTTATAACGGGCGAACGGGCCCAGATCCCTGGCAAGTTCTGCCGATGCTTTGTAGGCTTCCCCTGTAATCAGCGCTGATATGGCCCCTGCGATTGCAAGTGCCTTCGGGGAATCATAAGGAATTCCCATAATCATGAGCACGGTGCCTATGTTGGCAAATCCCAGGCCGAGTGTTCTGAACTCATAGCTGAGACGGGCAATATCTTTTGAGGGAAAATGTGCCATCAGTACCGAAATCTCAAGTGCGATTGTCCAGAGACGTGACGCGTGCAGCAGATCGTCTACCTTTATCGTGCCGCTCTCCTCCTCAAGAAAACGTCCAAGATTCAGGCTGGCGAGATTGCACGCTGAATCGTCGAGGAACATATACTCGGAACAGGGGTTGCTGGCATTGATGCGACCGCTTTTCGGACAGGTATGCCACTCATTGATCGTCGTATCGAACTGCAAACCGGGGTCGGCGCATTTCCAGGCGCTCATCACTATTTTATCCCACAGATCACGCGCCCTGACAGACCGGGCATGCTTACCTGTTGTACGCTCTTTCAGCTCCCACAACTCATCGTTTTCGACAGCCTTCATGAACGCGTTGGTCACTCTGACCGTATTGTTCGAGTTCTGACCGGAAACCGTCTGATAGGCCTCGGATTCATATTGAGCGTTATACTGATCAAAATCAAGCGATGTGAACCCCTGATCGACCAGCGAAAGAACCCTGACGATATAGTTCATCGGTACACCCCGACCTACAGCGTTTTTCATCAGCGTATGCAACGCCTCATTCTTTTGTCTGTCGCAACCGTTTTTCGACGCCTCATCGACAATCGCCTTGAGAAACGTTGAACAGACTCTGGAACCGGACACCAGCGAGGCCACCTTGTCTTCCTCTTTCGATTTCCACTCGATAAACTTTTCCACATCGGGATGATCGATATCGACAATAACCATTTTGGCCGCTCTCCGGGTCGTGCCTCCGGATTTTATGGCCCCGGCCGCGGAATCAAAAATTTTGAGAAAACTCATAAGACCGGAAGAACTTCCGCCTCCACTGAGTTTTTCACCCGCTGAACGAAGGTTTGAAAAGTTGGTTCCGGAGCCGCTACCGAACTTGAACACCCTTGCCTCCCTCAGGGCGAGGTCGAAAATACCGCCGTCGTTCACCAGATCATCCGTTACCGACTGAATAAAGCAAGCGTGCGCCTGCGGTCTTGAATAGGCATCTTTCGACTCTCTGACCTTACCGCTTTCCGGATCAATATAAAAGTGACCCTGTGCAGGCCCTTCTATATCATAGGCGTATTTGAGACCTGTATTGAACCACTGCGGCGAATTTGGCGCGCCCATCTGACTGATAAGCATGTAGGCGACCTCGTCATAAAAAGCATTCGCATCATCGGCTGCATCAAAATAGTTATACTTCTCTCCCCACTCCTTCCAGCAGCCTACAAGCCGGTGAACAACCTGTTTGATCGAGTGTTCACTACCGGTCACCGGCTGTCCTTTTTCATCAAGGATCACCTCCCCTTTCTCGTCGAGCTGAGGAACACCTGTTTTCCTGAAATACTTTTGAGCGAGTATATCCGCTGCAACCTGTGACCACTCCGCCGGCACCTCCACATCATGCATTTCAAATACCTTGGATCCATCAGGATTTCGAAGCACCGATGAACGCTTTGTATAGGTGAACATATCATACACAGTACGGCCCTTAGTGGTAAAACGGCGGGAGATCTTCATAGCGATATATCTTTTGACTAAAACTTTGGGAAAGCCTAACTTACTTTATAATAAACTCTTACATAAAAACACGATAAGAAGAGAGCAGCAGAAGTGGACTAAAAAATAATATACGCCCGTTCTACGGGAATAAAAAGCAGAAGAAAAAGACAACGAGCCCCCGGCATCTGCGGACCTTCAGTGGCGGCTATTTCAGAGAAAAAAAGAGGGTGTCTCAGAAACCTGTCACCTATGGTTCAAAACACATACAGTCATGCCGGACTTGATCCGGCATCCATGCAGACCCCGGCACCAAAGATAGATTCCCGTGTAAGGCCTGTGAAATAGATGCTCAAATTTCACGGGGTTGATACGGCAACTATAGGGGCTTTCGGCAAAAGATGGATCCTCGGGTCAAGCCCGAGGATGACAACCAGGAGAAATGCTGCTAACTGTTTCCTGCTCAAAATACGAGAGGCTGCCCTTTTGAGACAGCCTCTCTTCATCAGTATTATCAAACAATCCTGTCACATCGCGTCGATAATGGCATTCAATGTCGCGCTCGGACGCATTGCGTTAGATGCTTTCAGGTCATCCGGCAAAAAATATCCTCCGAGATCTACCGGAGATCCCTGCGCAGCATTGAGTTCGTCCATAATCTTTCCTTCATTCTCCTCAAGTTGTGCAGCTACTTTCGCGAATGTTGCCTTGAGTTCCTGGTCGGCGTCCTGCGCTGCAAGAGCCTGTGCCCAGTACATGGCAAAGTAGAAATGGCTTCCCCTGTTATCGATCTCGTTGACCTTGCGGGAAGGGGATTTCGCGTTTCCGAGGTACTTTCCTACCGCCTGATCGACAGTTTCTGCAAGAACCTTGGCTTTATCGTTATCAAAGAGATTACCGAGATGCTCCAGAGAAACGCCGAGAGCGAGCATCTCGCCAAGTGAATCCCATCTGAGATGCCCTTCGTTGACGAACTGCTGCACATGCTTCGGTGCCGAACCGCCCGCACCAGTTTCGAACAGGCCTCCGCCATTCATCAAAGGAACGATAGAGAGCATTTTCGCGCTGGTGCCGAGCTCCAGAATCGGGAAAAGATCGGTAAGATAATCCCTGAGCACGTTACCGGTGACTGAAATGGTATCCTTACCCTCCCGGATACGCTCGAGTGAGAAGCGCATGGCTTCAACCGGTGACATGATCCTGATATCAAGACCGCTTGTGTCATGATCTTTCAGATAGGCATTGACCTTCTCGATCAGCTGAATGTGATGGGCTCTTTCCTTGTCAAGCCAGAATACAGCCGGAGAACCGGTAGCTCTAGCTCTGTTGACGGCCAGTTTAACCCAGTCACGGATTGGAGCATCCTTGACCTGACACATTCTGAAAATATCTCCCGGTTCGACACTCTGTTCGAGCATCGAGTTGCCGGATGCGTCAACCACGCGGATAGTTCCGTTTCCGGGCGCCTCGAATGTCTTGTCGTGGGAACCGTATTCCTCGGCTTTCTGCGCCATGAGACCGACATTGGAAACACTGCCCATTGTGGTTACATCGTACGCGCCGTTTTTCTGACAGTCCTCGATCATCTCCTGGTACATGGTCGCATAACAACGGTCAGGAATCATTGCCTTGGTGTCATGAACCGCACCGTCAGGCCCCCACATTTTACCGCCGTCACGGATAACAACCGGCATGGACGCGTCAATGATGATATCGTTCGGCACGTGCAGGTTGGTAATCCCCTTATCGGAATCAACCATAGCAAGAGCCGGGCGGTTGCTGTATACCGCCTGTATGTCTGCCTCTATTTCAGCTTTTTTCTCCGCAGGAAGCGATTTGATCTTGGCGTAGACATCCCCGAGTCCGTTGTTGAGATTGACTCCCAGCGCTTTGAGCGTGTCGCCGTGCTTATCGAACACATCCTTGTAGAATACCGATACAGCATGACCGAACATGATCGGGTCTGATATCTTCATCATGGTCGCTTTCAGGTGGAGCGAAAGCAGCAGACCGCTGTTTTTCGCATCTTCAATCTGATCGGCAAAAAAATCACGCATCTTCCTGACATTCATGGAAGATGTATCGACAACCTCGCCGTCCTGAAGGGCGACTTTTTCCTTGAGAACAGTCACACTTCCGTCAGCATCGACATATTCGATACGGACATCGGTCGCGCCATTCATCGTTGCAGATTGTTCACTCTCATAGAAATCACCGCTCTCCATATGAGCGACATGCGACCTGGAGCCCTCATCCCATGCTCTGAGACGGTGAGGATTGTTGCGGGCATACTGCTTGACTGAAGCAGCCGCTCTCCTGTCTGAGTTTCCTTCACGCAACACCGGATTAACAGCACTTCCGAGCACCTTGGCAAAACGTGCCCTGAGCTCTTTTTCCGCATCGGTCTTCGGATCTTCAGGGTAATCGGGAATAGCATATCCGTGTTCCTGCAGTTCCTTGATCGCGGCCTGAAGCTGCGGAATCGACGCACTGATATTGGGAAGCTTGATAATGTTGGCTTCTTTCGTCATAGCCATCTCGCCAAGAGCGGTCAGATTATCAGGAATCCGCTGTTCTTCGGTAAGATTTTCAGGAAAATTAGCGATAATTCTTGCGGCCAGCGAGATATCGCTTGTTTCAACGGATATCCCCGTACCGTTTGTGAACGCCTGAATGATCGGCAGCAGCGAGTAAGTTGCCAGTGCCGGAGCCTCATCGATTTTGGTGTAGATGATTTTTGCCATGCTTCTTTCGTTTTGTATTTATGACTGTTATGAATTATTGACTTAAATGAAACAAAAAAAAACCGCAGATTTGTTTCAGGCGTTCAGCCGCCTTACAACAGATCATTCATCACCGAGAAATCAGGTGAGTCTATAAAAATCATTTCCTTTGCCGAAGAGCGGTGCTCATCGGCAGAATAAATACCGGCTGTGAAGTGCTTTTTCCCGGCGATTTATTTGGTGGGTGAAAAATCTTCCAGACCAACTCTGGAGGCCAGTTCCTTGTCATGAATGGCTTCATGTGCAAGCCTGATCATGGGTATGGTCGCGCCCATGGAACTGTAACCACCGTCATGAAACAGATTCTGCATCGTGACCTTGCGGGAGAGATCACTCAGCAGCGTAATGGAATATTCAGCGCACTCTTCTGCAGAGGCATTGCCAAGCGGAGACATAAGATCGCTGTATTCGTGCATCTTTTCAAACCCGGGTATTCCACTACCGGCCTTTGTATATGTAGGGCTCTGTGATATAGTGTTTATCCGGATACCTCGTTGAGCCAGCCGGGGACCGTAACTTCTGACAATTGATTCCAGAAGAGACTTGGCGTCTCCCATATCCGAATATGTCCAGTAATTTCTTTGCGAAGCGATATAGGACATCGCCAGAATACTCCCACCATCGTTGAGGACATTATTTTTCAGGGCGAAAGATACCAGACGATGCAGTGAAATGGCTGATACATCAAGAGTTCTATAGAGCCATTCATAATTGAGTTCCTCATAAGGAACCTGCTTGCGTATGTTCTGGGACATGCCGATTGAATGAACAATAAAATCAACAGAACCAAGTTTCTCTTTCAACTCCTTGAATGCATTGTCAACGTCTTCGTCCTTGCTCGCGTCGCACTGAATAACAGGAGCACTGCCGCAAAGCTCAGCCAACTCCGTTACGTTACCAAATCTCATGGCAGTAGCGATATTGGAAATGGCAATCTCAGCACCTTCTCTGTATGCATGAAGAGCGACCTGCCAACCGATGCTGCTTTCATCAAGCGGACCGAAAACGATTCCCTTCTTTCCTTTCAAAAGACCGTAATGCACTTTATCCGGCATGTTATAAGCTGATTCTTTTAACAATTATTTGGGGCAAAAAAAACCTTATGAAATTAACATTTTAGAAGGAGAAGATACAAAGAATACAGCCAAATCCACAAGGTATCACCAAGAAAACTCTTCTTAGAATTTCATTTTCCTCAAAGAACGAAGCTTGTTCAGCACGTTCTTGTTGACGTTCAATTCCATTTCTTCTTTTTCGACAGGGACCTCTTTGAACAATATTTTCAACTGATCATCCTCCCTGACATATTTTTCCATTTCAAGGCTGTACAGCGCCCTTGGGAGGGTTATGATACGCTGAGCACGATCAACCGTGACAACGATATCGGTCCCCATACGATTCACTTCAACAGTTTCAGCCTCCTTGAGGAATGGAATCCGGATACAAAGAATTTCAAGATGCTCCTGGTCGTGCGAACTTTTTTTTGATTCTATCCAGAAATTCTTGCCCGAATAATAAATCTTGTCCGGAGACTGATCACCAAACACCAGATGACTGACCTCATGCAGCGCGTCAGGGCCGATAGGCTCCGTCCGCTGCAGTTGACATCGAAAAACCGGTGTAGGATAAAATGAGTTATCGATCTCCATGAGATATTTGCTGTGCAGATCAGCCCAGAATTCGAAATACTCTCCTACCGTCTTTGATGTCGGCAAAATCTTGTTGATAACGATACCGTCAATATTGATTCCATACAGATGAACAAAGGTATACGCACGCTTTGTCTCGAGAATCGAAAGTTTTTCAGGGTTCAGAACCAGCCTGAACGTGACTTCAGGACTGAGAATAAATTTGTTGATATCCTCCATTTGCTTCAAGAGGACATTTACCTCGTTGAAAAACTCTTCATCCGGAATTGAGTTCTTGCCCATAGGGCGAGCCAGAGAGGACATGCTCTTGTAGAGCTTGAAAAACTGTTTGCCCATATTGCCCCCGATGATAATCTCCGGGTAGGCAAGCAGCCTCAGCGTATTACCGGTCGGTGAAGTATCGAGAACAACGACGTCCCATTTCCCTGACTGTGCCTCATCTACCAGCCTGCTCAACGCGAAGATCTCATCAAGCCCCGGCTGAGTCGTCAGCTCAGAAGCCATGCCGCTGTCTATACCACGATTCTGGTAGGACGAAGAGACAAACTTCTGAAATCCGGACATGTTTTTCTTCAACTCATGGATCGTGTCAACCTCAAGGCCGTAGAGGTTTTTTTCGATCTTCTGCGGTTCGTTCCGACTTATAGAGGTATTGAATACATCCGAAAGTGAATGAGCCGGGTCGGATGACATAATAAGCACGCGCTTGTTGTTTCTTGCGAGCGCAACGGCAGTGGATGAAGAGATCGTGGTTTTACCCGTCCCTCCCTTACCTGAATAGATAATCACCCGTGGATTTGACTGACCTTCTTCGAGCTCCCTCGACAACATAGACTATATCTCCTGTTTAAATCTAAAAAACCGGCGGCAGGTCACCCCGAAAAAACAGATTACCGGCTCGGAGCAATAAAAGTACCATTTTCCGGCTTCATATAAAATGGATCTTTTTAGGCAAGGCATGGAGAAGAAGTTCCATATAGACAGTATGCTCTATTTCCACAGCACCCAGTGAAGCAAGATGAGGATTCATGATCTGAGCGTCAAGAAGCTCGTAACCCTTTATTTTAAGATGGCTAATCAACCAGTCAAAAGCAACTTTCGAGGCATTGGGCTGTCTGTAAAACATGGATTCACCGAAAAAAGCTCCCCCTATGGCAAGTCCGTACAACCCGCCGGCCATCTCGTCACCCCGATAACATTCAACGCTGTGCGCGAAACCATAATGGTGAAGCTCCATGAATACTTCTATAATTTCATCCGATATCCATGTCTCTTTCTCATGCTTTCGCGGCTCGGCACAACTCCGGATAACTTTCTCGAAATCACGGTTGACACAGATGTCAAAAGTGCTCTGCCTTACCAGGTTTGCAACAACGCGCGACGGGCGATATGACTCAAGAGGGACAACCGCCCTCATGCGAGGCTGACACCAGTAAACTTTTCCATCATCAGGGTCGCCCATAGGAAAGTAACCATGAACATACGCCCGGATAACCTCATCAAACATCAACTTCTGCTGCATCTCTTTCCATCCACTGTTACCTTTTCATCAATGCTTTCCGCAATCAGCCCACGCCGCTTCAACATACCCGGAAAGATCGTCCCACCCTCCTTTCGTTATCCATTCAGCGATATAATCAACCGTTCTGCTGTAAACGAGCGGCTCTCTGCCGGGTTTATGCAGCCAGTTCCTCAAAACATTTCCATCGAGAGAATGCATCGTCATACCGTACCCGAGTTCCTCTATGGCCATCGCGTTCGATTCCTGTTCAATCTGACCGTCAAGCGGTCTGAGTAACAGCTTTTTCCCAAGGTGAAGAGCCTCTCCGGGCAGTTCGAATCCTGCATTACAGACAACGCCGCTGCATTCCTGAAGGTCCTGAAGAAAACCTTCACGGGAATACGCCCTGTAATGAAGGTGGCCGTCATCACGGTCTTCCCTTGACTTACCGTATATATAAAACTCTTTTCCGTCAAATGGCAGCAGCAGTGCCGCCACATCCTCTAACTCTTCAAAAGGAAGATAGACAAGCACTTTTTCCTGACGTACAGTCACCGATCCCGACTCATACAGGTGCCGGGGAATAACAGGAGGAAATATGGGTTGATCGAAGTGATGCCAGTGCAGGCCAGCATTATACTGTGCAGGAGCAAAATTAAGCAAGGTATAGCGTTCAAAGATGTTTCCTCGTGCAATGGGAACATCATACGGGAAAGCGTACTGGTGACCGAAACCAAGCGACGGAATATTTTTCATCCTGGCCGCAGTGGCCGTTACCGGCTCGAAATCAGTAATAATGAGATCCACCCCGTTCACGTCAAGCGATAACACATCGGTCATCAGCTTGCCGAGATCAAGTCTGAACATCGTTTCGATGTAGTTCATTCTCCCGCGATAGGTCACCAGTGTGAGCCCTTTGTATACCCTGTAAGGAGAAAAAACCTCGATTTCCTTCAGTTCCTCCTCTTTTCGGCCGCTGATTATGACGTCAATCTCATGGCCGGACTCACGCAGTCTGGTCACCAGCTCTCTGCTCCTGCTGATATGACCGTTTCCCGTTCCCTGAACACCAAAAAGGATCTTCATACTGCAGCTTTTTCGAAAGTTGTGTGATCACCTCAATCGCAAAGGTATACTTATTCAGGAAGGCAGGGAAGATCACTTCCGTCTTTCACAAAACCTGATCCCCTGCACCGTCACTTTCTGCTTAACCAACTGAACCTGTGCTCTTTGATTCTGACTGATCCACCTATACGACAGTCAGGTTCGCATACTGTACCATCAATGTCTTCTCTCCTGCATTTCTGAATTTTATCCGTGCTTTCTGTCCATCACCGCTACCCTGAACAGCAAGCACAATTCCCGGACCGAACATGGCATGATGCACCCTCATGCCTGATTGCAGACCTGAAGCCTCTTTCGGCCGAATCTCCCTCTCCCGTCGACCTGAAACGAAATCGGGTACTGCGGGCCTGCTGTTGCTGAAAACTTCCCTGCCGGCCGATCTGCCGCTTCCGGGTTCATGCTTCCGCCCCCCTTCCGTAACAAGAATACTACTGTCAATTTCATCGATAAACATCGACTTCAGACAGGTCTGAGGCTGACCGTAGTTATATCGGCTCTTTGACCATGAAAGAAAAACCTTCTGCTGAGCTCTTGTCACGGCGACATAGAAAAGCCGTCTCTCCTCTTCAAGTTCATCAGTCTCGTAGTAATTCAGAGGGAAAAGCCTCTCCTCAAGACCGGTAATAAACACCACCGGAAACTCCAGACCTTTGGCCGCATGAACCGTCATGAGAGAAACATAGTTATCTGATTCCTGCACTTCATTGTAATCGGTTGCAAGAGAAATACCGTTCAGAAACTCGTCAAGAGAGTTAGCTTCCGGATTGTGATCTGAAAAATCCCTTGCCATAGAGAGCAATTCCTGAAGGTTTTCATGGCGAGCCATGGATTCAGGAGTATTCTCATCCTTAAGCAGCGAGGGAATACCGGTACTTTCATAGAGAGAAGAAAGGACATCATATACCGAGCCATCCACCGCGATATGCTTCAATTTCTCGATCACGGCGCTGAATCCCTGCAGAGCATTTTTCAGCCTTGCAGGGAAACCTGCCTCTTCGGCTTTGAGGATCGCCTCATAAACAGATATACCTTGTGACACGGCATAATCACGAAGTTTCCCTATACTGACCTCTCCGATTTTCCTTGGCGGAAAATTGATAATGCGCAGCAGGGACTCTGTATCCTGGTCGTTTCGGATAAACCGCAGGTACGCCACGGCATCCTTGATCTCTTTTCGCTTATAAAACGAAACGCTGCCGAAAATCCTGTAGGGAATCCTCTGCATTCGAAAAATATCTTCCAACACCCTTGACTGCGCGTTGGTTCGGTAAAACACCGCGAAATCCCGATAATCATACCCTTTGACGAGTTTCAGGGACTGAATGTTCTCTCCGACTTTTTCCGCCTCGCGCTTCTCATTGAACGATTCAAGCAGGGTCAGAGGTTCTCCCGTGCTCTGATGTGAAAAAAGCTCTTTTTCAATCTGTCTGCTGTTTTTCTTTATTATGCCGTTAGCCGCCTGCAGGATCGTCTGCGTGCTGCGATAGTTCTCTACAAGCTTGAAAACCGAGACATCCAGATAATCATCCTGGAAATTCAGAATATTGGTGATATCGGCTCCCCGCCAGGAATAGATGGACTGTGCATCGTCACCTACAACAAAAATATTACGGTGAACGGCAGCAAGTGATTTTGCGACAAGATACTGGGCACGGTTGGTGTCCTGGTATTCATCGATCATGATGTAGCGGAAATAGTCCTGAAGCTGTTCGAGAACAGCCGGCTGTTCCTGAAAAAGTTCCAGCGGTTTTATGAGCAGATCGTCAAAATCCAGGGCATTGTTCTCACGAAGTTTGCGGGCATACACCTCATAAATTCCGGCCGCTTTCCGGCCGTTATAATCGGAAGCCCCGGCCTGAAACTGATCAGGAAGAATAAAGCTGTTTTTCGCTCGGCTGATAATACCCTGAACGGTATTTACAGGCACCGAATCTACCGGAATGTTCAACTCCTTCATTACCTGTCTGATCAGGCTTTTGCTGTCATCGGAATCATAGATCGAAAAATTACCGTCGTATCCGATAAGGTGAATGTAGTTGCGAAGCAGACGGGCAAAAATGGAGTGGAAGGTACCTATCCATAGTCCCCGGGAACTTCCGGGGTGCAGAAGTTCATCGATCCTCTGTCTCATCTCGTTTGCCGCCTTGTTGGTAAAGGTCAGCGCAAGTATCTGATGGGGCGCAACCTGCTTCTGGCCGATCAGGTAGGCTAATCTGTAGGTGATGACTCTGGTTTTCCCTGAACCCGCTCCCGCGAGAACCATGACGGGACCGTCTGTTTTCTGAACAGCCTGCTGCTGCACATCGTTCAACTGCTCTAAAATATCAATCAATACTGTCTCTGAAAAAAGTTATTCTGTAAACTCTGCACAAGCCTCTTCACGACTCGCGGTTAAAATAAAAAAAAAGACCGTCTTCCTTTGAAACGGCCTCATGTTTTTTGTCATACCATGATGAGTCCGGCAGATTGGAGCCCGAATATGGAGAATACCCTGATCAACATCCTGGCCTTCATTTCATTGCGTCGCAGACCGCCTTTCCAACAGAGCAATGTATCGGTATTTTCCCCTATTCTCCACACCTGTCGATATGGATCAGCATTGCGGCTTTTCAGACGTTGTAGAGACCCGATGTTCTCCCGGCCATCTCAAAATCCTTTTCACTCAATCCGCCCAGTGAGTGGCTCCACCAGGAAACCGTTACCTTTCCCCATTCGACAAGCACCGCAGGATGATGATCGGCTTTCTCGGCAATCATGCCAACTTTCACACTGAAAGCCATCGCAGAGACAAAGTCTTCAAAGGTGAAGACGCGTAGGAGTCGATTCTCGCCTTCCACCAAAGTCACTTCCCATCCGGCAAGTTGCCGGACTTTCTCCTCAACAGCACCTTCTGCAACCTTTTCCATGGTACCTCCCCTCATGATTCAGAAAATTAAACGACGCACGAAAAGAACAACACCCTTCTCCTGTGGGCTCCTCTAAGCACAGAAACCCCTTTCTATCCGCTCAACAAAGCAATTGAATCGCGGAATACATATAAGTAGAGGTACCCTTTTATGCAATCACCGGCCATCATGGAACATCATTGTCTCATTTTACATTTCATAGAGATACATTCAGTGCTATATTAGATTCAAAATCAGCGTGTATCGCTCTAACGAATAATGACATCCATGGATGTTGAGATATTGAGACAATGTTCCCATTAGTTTACGAAATAAATACCAGAGTCTGGCTGCAGCGGCTTTCAATTATCCATCAAAAACCCGTCACTCTCGGCACGCTCCCTGACAAAGAATTCGACTTTTTCAAAACGTGCGGTTTTGATATCATCTGGCTCATGGGCGTCTGGGAACAAAGTCTCTACAGTCAGGCGATCGCCCGCTCGCATCAGGGACTCCGGACAGCCTTTCTCGAGCAGCTTGAACATCTTGAACCTCAAGACGTAGCAGGATCACCCTATTCCATTCCCGAGTACAGCCTCAACCCCGCTCTTGGAGAAGAAGAAGAACTTGAAGAGTTCAGGAACAGGCTCCGTGACTGCGGTATAAGACTCATGCTTGATTTCGTCCCGAACCATCTGGCTCTTGACAATAAATGGCTCCCCCAATACCCGGAATACTTTGTCACCTTATCGGATGAGGAGCACTATCTGGACCCCGGTTCATGTTTTGAGTATAAACACGATCACTTTCTCGCTCACGGTAAAGACCCTTACTTTCCTGCATGGACGGACACGTTACAGCTGAACTATGCAAACCCGGCGACACATGATCTGATGACGGAAAACCTGCTTTCAATCAGCAGAAAATGCGATGCGGTGCGGTGCGATGTCGCCATGTTGATTCTCAAATCTGTTTTCGACACGACATGGTCCCCTCTCAGCGGTCCGATGCCATATGAATTCTGGCCAAACGCCATTAAAACGGTTAAATCAGAGTATCCCGGCTTCCTTTTTCTGGCAGAATCATACTGGAACAAGGAATGGGAACTGCAACAGCAGGGATTCGACTACACCTACGATAAACAGTTTTATGACTATCTCACAGAGCATCCTGTAAATATCACAAGACTTCGGGAGCATCTGAAGGCGGACTGGGACTACCAGTCACGACTCTGCCTCTTTCTGGAAAATCATGACGAACCGCGTGCGGCCAAAAAACTCGGTCCGAACCATCTTGTCGGCGCGCTGCTTCTGCTTACCTCTCCGGGAATGCACCTTATACATCAGGGACAGCTTGAAGGATTTAAACGACAGCTCCCCGTTCAGTTGCTCCGTCAGGCAAGTGAACCGTTCAGCAGCGAACTGCCTGACCTCTATCGGCAGCTCTTCGAACTGACCAGTGAGGAGCTCTATACCAAAGGGAAAATTGAAATTCTTCCTCTCGATGTCCATGATACCTCAGGATGTATAGGATATCGACGCCATCTCAACAGTGAGTCCGCTTTCATTCTGGCGAATTTCAGTTCGATCGGAGTGGAAATCAACATTGATCATAAACAACTTGTTCATCTCGACAAAAAGAAGTTCACCATCTTCAGTACACATCAGAAGAAGAAACCTTCCGAGACCTGTCAGCAAAAAAAAGGAGCAAGTATAAAACTTTCACCTCATGAGGGAGTCATCATCCGCTGTCACGGCTGATACTTACTCTCTTCCGCCTCCGGCATTCTCGACTATCCACAAGGCGTTGCACAGTTCAGATTGACAGTGTAAATTGTTCATTGTCATTTCATTTCTATCCTGTGACGCGTTAACCGCTGTACATAAACTCTACTCTACTCTGCTGTATGCCTGAATATAACCGGATGCGTGACGGCGAGATTCTTATTGATCTCTCCTACCAGCCAGACGATATCATCGGCGTTACCGGAAAAATATTCATTGACGCACGGCCTGAAGAGGTGTGGAAAACACTTACGAACTATGATAATCTCAGCAAAACGCTTCCAAAAGTCCTGGAGAGCCACCTGATTGAAAATGAAAACGGGTATATAATCCTTGAACAGACAGGAAGAACCGGGATACTGATCTTTGAAAAAACAGTGAATTTCAGGCTGAAAATTCAGGAAGAGTATCTTCATCGAGTCACTTTTGAGCAGATCAGCGGAGATTTTCAGGTCTATAGCGGCCAATGGGTGCTGGAAACGTTACCTGATCAAAGAGGAACATTTCTGCAATACCATGCTCTCATCAAACCATTGTTCTTCGCCCCGCCGATCCTGGTAAGCTTTGTGCAGAGACAAGACCTGCCAGGAATTCTTTCCGCCCATAAAAAACAGGCGGAATCAGCAGCCCGCAATCGAAATAAAACATAACGTCAAGGGCATGATCAAGATTTATGGGATATTCCAGGTCTTCCTGTTCGCTCTACTGCTCCTCTTGTCGCATACGCCAGCAACAGCAGGTGAAAACGCACAGGATGATCCTGGCCTTAACAGGCAACGATTACTTGAAGGAGAGACAGTGATCGATCTTCATAGAAACCCGGATAACATCATCGATGTTTCAGGCTCTGTCTATGTACGTTCACAACCTGCGAGCATCTGGAGTATCATAACCGATTACAACAATCTCGCCAATACGATGCCCAGGGTCAGGGAAAGCAGGGTGGTGGAAGACAAGGGCAACATCAAAATTATTGAACAGACAAGTAAAACGGGTGTTCTCTTTATTAAAATCAAGTTCAGCACCCGAATGACAATTACCGAAAACTTTCCGGAAATGCTCTCTTTTGAGCTGATCAGCGGAGATTTCAAAACATTCAACGGAAAATGGGTACTGACGCCTGAAGAAAGTCAAAACGGCACCTTTCTTGTATGGACGGCCCAAGTAAACCCCGACTTTTCCGCACCGAATTTTATTGTTGATGCCGTCCAGAAAAGAGATCTTCGCGAGCTGCTCGAAACCATCAGGGATCTTAGCGAAGCAGAAACGACCACATCCATCAGTGAAGACAGTTCTGACCAGCATGGATAAAAGCAACAGAGGCATATCCGAAGCCGATCGTCAAAAGCTGCGTGACGGAGAAACGCTCATCAACGTTTCATTTCTTGAAGATGATATCATCAATGCGTCAGGAGCTATTTTCGTAGCTGCCCGCCCTGAAACCATCTGGGCTATTCTAACCGACTACAATCATCTCAGCGAGAAAATTCCCAAAGTTGTCGAAAGCAGATTACTCGAAGATAACGGTGATGAGAAAATCATAGCCCAAACCGGCAAAAGCGGCATTTTTTTTATTGAAAAATCCGTTCATATAGTCCTGAGCGTCAAAGAATCTTTTCCTCGAAGCCTCTCTTTCGATATCATCAATGGCGAGTTTTCAGTCTATCGGGGAGAGTGGCATTTTGAACCATCTGAAGACGGAAGCGCTACATTTCTCAGCTGGCAAGCATTACTGAAGCCTCTTTTTTTCGCCCCGCCTTTTCTTGTGAGTTTTGTTCAGCACCAGGATCTGCCGACCGTATTGAGGACAATCAGAGAACTTGCCGAAGCAGACGAAAAAAACAGGATCAGTCCGGCAGACTGACTGAAACCGTTTCAGACAGTATAGACAACATGCACAACCAACATCCCTGCAGAATATGTCAAATCAGAAGTCCATATGCGTAACCGGAGCGACCGGTTTTATTGCTTCCCACATTGTCATGCTACTGCTTGAAAAAGGCTACAGGGTAAAAGGAACCGTTCGTAATTTGAGCCGTCTTGAAAAGGTCCCCTGGCTTGCTGAACTTGCAGCCGTCAATGAAAAGCTCGATCTTTTCGAGTCAGACCTGCTTGCAAAAGACTCCTTCAATACCGCTGTTGAAGGCTGCCATACGGTTATCCATACAGCAAGCCCCTATGTCATCAATGTACAAGACCCTGAAAAAGAGCTCCTCCAGCCCGCTGTTATCGGCACCGAAAATATTCTTGCCGCCTGTCAAAGATCAGGCAGTGTGCAACGGGTTGTTCTGACATCGTCTTTCGCTGCCGTCACGGATGAACCTGATTCGAACATAATCCTGAGTGAAAACGACTGGAACTCCAGCTCCTCTCTCAAACGCAACCCCTACCACTACTCCAAAACGATGGCTGAACGAAGCGCCTGGGATTTCATACGGAAGCATCACCCGTCATTCGATCTTGTAGTGATCAACCCGTTCATGGTTGTCGGCCCCTCTCTTACGCCATCGGCAAACACGACGAACCTGATGATCCGGGACATCATGACCGGCGTTTATCCGGGAATTCTTGATCTGAACTGGGGCTTTGTGGACGTCCGGGACGTTGCTGCCGCTCACGTCCTGGCAATGGAAAAACCGGAGGCAGAGGGGAGATATCTCTGCGCCGGAGACTCACTGCATATGCGCGAGCTTGTCAACATACTTCGCACCGGAGGATATGAGCGTTCGTTCACTCTTCCGCGGCTGGATCTGACCGGGAAAGCAGGAAGCATGCTTGTCAGGCTGCTTTCCTACACCCAGCCGAGGGATACCGGGATGTACATTCGAACGCATCTCGGCAAAACAATTCGCTACGATAACGCTAAAATCATTCGCGATCTGGGAGTTCGTTTCAGACCGGCTAAAGAGAGCATCCTGGAAACTGTTGAAGACATGATTGCATGGGGACATCTGAAAAAACGCTAAAAAATCGACAGCGTGCAGCAGCATCGGGATGGCAAGCCGAACTATGGGGCACCTCGATTAATTTGTTGCACGACCCGAATACTTCGTTGGTCGGTGCTCGAAATCCTCATGTACTCTGTGTACACTCCGGTTTCTGTGCTCAGTCCGCCTTGTCTTCAGCTCGCTCACGACAATTAATAGAGGTGCCCTATGCTGTTCTTCTTTGCACGTTTCGAAAAGAAGCCATATTTCCGAAAACAATCGATACCGGCGCGTCATGGAAAATCGCGGGGTCAGCGACCCTCCTCATGGATTGAACCGCTCGACGTTTTCTGAAAATATCGGGCAAACTCCTCAGATTGTCGAACAAAGCGCGAAAAACACTCATCGCCCGTTGTACCCTCTTCCTTCCGGTTGAAAGATAGAGGACTGCTGCAGCGCATTCGAGAAGCAGACGCAAAGGAAAAACGATGAAGAGCGCGGCGCTGCTCCTGTTTTTCAGAAGCATAACCATATTGTTACGATGGTTCAGATATATTTTTTCAGCGGAGCCTTCTGCAAGAGAGGCTCCGCCTTCATGATAGACCACGGCAGAGGGTACCGAAACGATTCGCTGACCCTGAAGACGCATACGCCAGCAGAGATCTATCTCCTCCATATGCATGAAAAAATCCTCGTCAAAACCGCCGAGATTCGTAACACAATCCCTGCGTGCGAAGAGGGCTACACCTGAAGCCCAGAAAATATCACCCACCCGGTCATACTGACCGTTATCCTGTTCAGTCTGAGAGCCTGTCCGGCCATAGCAGTAGGGATAGCCGAGCCTGTCGATAAGCCCTCCTGCCCCCCCGGCATAATCAAAAACCTTTTTTCCGCTGCGCTGTGCAGGCAATGAAAGGATTTTCGGCTGAAGTGCGGAGATACCGCTGTCCCCCTCTGCTACGTTAACGAGGCAGGAAAGCCAGGATGGATCGACAACGGTATCATCGTTCAGAAATACCACGTAGGAGGCGGTTGAAGAAAAAAGAGCACTGTTGCATCCTCCCGCATAGCCTCGATTTGACGGCAGTGAGACCACCCGGAGAGCCTCGAACGTTCTTTTCAACCCTGAAATCGCCTCTTTCTCGCCGCTTGCGTTATCCACAATACAGATGCTCATTGCCGGATAGGAGGTCTCCGCAATGGAGTTAAGACAGCGTTTGAGCATCTTGATCCCTCTGTAATGAGGAATAATTATCTCAACAGAGGGCATTTCATTGTTCACGATCACCCGTTCCTCTTAAGACTTCAGTGTCTCCCAGAATTCAGCCGTCATAAGGGCCGCATCCTCAGGGGTTGAAGCATTCCTGATGGCCTGGAGAAGCGCTGTTCCGACAACCGCACCATCGGCAAGGTCCCACATCTTTTCCACACGTGCCCTGTCCTTTATTCCAAAACCGACCACAAACTTCTTTTTTGTATGCTCCCTGACTCTGCGCAGATAGGTTTCAATATCCTTTTCGCTGTCTGCGTCGGCAAGTTTAGCCGTGCCGGTAGTCGCATTGACCGCGAAACAGTAGGAAAAGTCAGTGGATAAGCTATCGATCATCCTTATGCGTTCGGGAGGGGTCTCCGGGGAAATGAAAAAGATCACGGATAGCCCGAACCCCCGTGCCCTGCAAAGAAAATCCTCAGCTTCCTCGGGCGGCAGATCAGGAATTAGCAAACCATCTACCCCGGCCTCTGAAGCATCGCTGAGAAAGCAATCCCCGCCATAGGCGATCAGCGGGCTGCAATAGCCCATAAGCAGAATAGGAACGGTAATCTTTGCACACCCCTCCCCTGCCCTGGCCTTTCGCACCAATTCAAGAATGCCTGCAATATGTACCCCGTTACGTATCGCCACGTGAGCGGCATCCTGAATTACAGGACCGTCACCTATGGGGTCGGAATAGGGCATTCCCAGTTCAATGATATCAACCTCGCTCTTCTGCAACACTTCAAGAACGGGAAGCGTTGATCCGGAAAGAGGAAACTCCGGCATATAATAGGCAATGAGGAATTTTCTATCCTCCTGCATTAAACGGGAAACTCTGTTTTGCTCCATAGGTAAAACTGCAGATAATTATCCGAAAAGAAGTTTTGGAATGACGAAAATATCAAGCAGCATGGAAACCATGGTCATCGCATGCAACAGAACACTGCCCCAGATATTTTTGTTTTTCAGAACGATATAACCACCCACAATACCAATGGGAAAAGCCATCATCGCCATCAAGGCACGCTCAAACATACCAACGGGAGCCACGGCAAAATGATTGAGCGTATAGAATGTTGCCGTAAGAAATACCGTAAGGTGACCGTTAACGCCTCTCTGAATCATCGAGGAAAACATGATGCCCCTCCACAGAAACTCTTCGGCGAGGATCAGCACAGGAAAAAGAAAGACAAGAGACCGCCCGACAAGCAGAATCTCCATCTCAGCCATGGGTGTTCCACCGTTCTTGTAATACATCACCGTATTCATGATATCCATCAAAAACAGTACGGACCCTGCTATCGCTCCCCAAAAAAGCGATTTTTTCAGGGTTCCTCCTTTTAGGAACATCTTCTGCCATTCATCACGGGAGACTCCCCTGAAAAGAACAAGCCCGATAGAACCGATGAGATAGAGAAAAAGCGCAGGCCATTCCATGAGAGGGGTAAAATGTCCGATGAGACCTGTAATCCAGATGATCGCCATCAAACCGAAGGAGAGCTTCAACCGTTCTTCATCACCCGCAGTTACCGCCGGCAATGTTTTTACTGATTTCATGCTGTACACAATGATTGAATTTTTGAAAAAAAGTGCCGCTGCCGATGTGCAGCGGACAACAGTTGTTTCAGGAAGCCGTTAAATATAGTCAGGACGGACTTCATAATCAATCGGATCATCCAGTCCCGCCTGTCGGAAAGCTCGTAGTCTTCGGGCACAGCTGTCGCAAACGCCGCAGGCTTTGCCCTCGCTCTTGTAACACGACCAACTGTGGATAAACGGTACTTCGAGCTCGACACCTTTTGTCACGATTTCCGATTTTTGAAGCTCTATCAGGGGCGTCTGTATTTCTATTGTTGTTTCCGGTTTAGTTCCGAGTTCGATAACCTTGTTGAAAGCATCGTAAAAAATCTTGCGGCAATCCGGATAACCTGAAGAATCCTCTTCAACCGCACCGATAAAAATCCTGTCGGCGCCAATCACCTCTGACCAGCTTACCGCCATGGAAAGAAAACTCGCATTTCTGAACGGCACATAACTCGAAGGTATTTCACCAGTTTGCAGATCAGCCTCCTCTACCGGAATTGAGCTGTCTGTCAACGACGATCCACCAATATGCTCAAGATAGGCGGCATCAACCTCCAGCCTTCTTTCTATTGAATAATGAGCGCATATCCGCCTGAATGCAGTCAATTCTTTCTGCCAGGTACGCTGGCCATAATTGACATGCATTGCGGCAATTTCATGCCCAAGAGCTCTGGCCTGAGCTGCAACCACAAGACTGTCCATACCTCCGCTGATCAACACTACGGCTCTCATTGCTTCTCTCTAAATTCGGATTGATAAAACCTGAAATGAGCGTTATTGCTGATGCGTAACGTCATCCTGATAGGGATATAGCGCAAAGTAGCGATTTTATCAAAAAAAAAAGCTGCCCCGGTGAATGCCGGGACAGCGTAAAGTAACTACAGAAAGACAGATGGCTTACATCATACCGCCCATACCACCCATACCACCCATGCCGCCAGGAGGCATAGCCGGCATATCAGATCCTTCTTCCTTTATATCGGTAATAGCTGCCTCAGTGGTTAAGAGAATGCCTGCGACCGAAGCGGCGTTTTCAAGAGCTGTTCTCGTCACCTTGGTTGGATCAACAACTCCTGCTTCCGTCATCTTCTCATACTCCTCTGTTCTGGCATTGAAACCAAAGTCGCCTTCGCCCTGCTTTACCTTCTCGACAACAACAGCTCCATCGGTCGTGCCGGTATTTGCAACAATCTGACGCAGAGGCTCTTCAAGAGCACGACGAATGATATCCACACCGGTTTTCTGGTCTTCATTGTCCGGCTGCACATTATCGAGTCCTTTAGCAGCGCGAATCAGGGCAACACCGCCGCCAGCGACAATGCCTTCCTGAACAGCCGCACGTGTGGCGTGCAGAGCATCTTCAACACGGGCTTTTTTCTCTTTCATCTCAACTTCAGTTGAAGCGCCGATGTTGATAACAGCAACTCCGCCTGAAAGCTTTGCAAGACGCTCCTGAAGCTTTTCCGTGTCATAATCGGAAGTCGACGCATCGATCTGATTCTTGATTTCGTTGATGCGTGCCTTGATATCGTCAGCCTGTCCCTTACCTTCGACAATAGTTGTATTGTCTTTGTCTACCGTGACAGTAGCTGCCTGACCGAGGTAGGAGATCGTGGCGTTCTCGAGTTTGTAGCCTTTTTCCTCAGATATAACGGTTCCACCGGTAAGAATAGCGATATCCTCCAACATGGCTTTACGACGGTCACCGAAGCCCGGTGCTTTAACGGCACAGACTTTAAGGGTTCCGCGAAGTTTATTGACGACGAGAGTAGCAAGTGCTTCACCCTCGATGTCCTCTGAGATGATCATCAAAGGCCGTCCTGACTGGGCGGTTTTCTCGAGAATCGGGAGAAGATCTTTCATGTTGCTGATCTTCTTGTCATGGATGAGGATATAGGGATCTTCAAGCTCGGCATCCATTTTCTCGGAATTGGTCACAAAGTACGGAGAAAGATAACCGCGGTCGAACTGCATACCTTCCACAACTTTCAACTCGGTATCCATACCCTTGGCTTCTTCAACGGTAATGACGCCGTCCTTACCAACTTTTTCCATCGCATCAGCTATCAACTGACCGATTTCAGGGTCGTTGTTGGCAGAGATGGTTCCTACCTGGGCAATCTCTTTTTTTCCGGAAATATCACTGCTGATAGCTCTCAGCTCAGCGATCACCTCTTTTACAGCCTTGTCTATGCCTCTTTTAAGATCGATCGGACGTGCGCCTGCAGCAACGTTTTTCAAACCTTCACGGTAGATCGCCTGAGCGAGAACAGTTGCTGTTGTTGTGCCATCACCTGCGACATCACTTGTTTTTGAGGATACTTCACGAACCATCTGGGCTCCCATATTTTCAAAGGAATCCTCAAGTTCGATCTCTTTAGCAACGGTAACACCGTCTTTGGTTGAAGTGGGTGCACCAAACTTTTTGTCGATAAGAACATTTCGACCGGCCGGGCCGAGTGTTACTTTAACGGCATCTGCGAGTTTATCGACGCCAACTTTGAGTTTTGCTCTGGCCGATGCGTCAAAAAGAATATCTTTTGCAGTCATTGTGTAATGTTCCTCCTGAGAAATATTTTTAATTGAATATTCTGAAAAAATCAGTCGAGAATGGCAAAGATATCAGACTCACGCATAATAAGATAGTCCTCACCTTCTACAGCCACTTCTGTGCCTGAGTATTTACCGTACAGCACTTTATTTCCAACCGCAACCTGCATTTCAAGAAGCTGACCACTGTCGGCAACCTTACCGGATCCTACAGCAACCACCTCACCATACTGAGGTTTTTCTTTACCGGTATCTGGAATGTAAAGCCCGCCTTTGGTCTTCTCCTCTGCTGGCGCTGGCTTAACGATTACTCGGTCAGCTAAAGGTTTTAAATTCATCTTTCCTTCGTCAGTTTAGTTTATAGAATACAAATGTTCGTTATACTTATCTTGTAGTGGAAATACTTATCCACTCGCTGTTAGCACTCTAAAGCATCGAGTGCTAACAGCACTCAAATATGAGAAAAATATTCATTCCCGCCAAATAATTTTCTCCTGCAGGCGGGGGAACGACACCACAACTTATAGTATTATATTGTAGTAAATTACGACTAACAAGACCATGTATTCATGGATAATGAAAAGCTCTACAGCACCATAGGGAAAATCACAGAAGAAAAATATGAAAGCATCCTGTCGAAAATGAGTGACAATACCGCTACCGGGAAGGACCGCTCAGGAGGAGAGATCCTTTCGGAAATTATTGCCCTTGCAAAAAACAGGCTTTCAGTGGCTGAAAACGAAAAAATCGCGGAAAAGGGAGGAGACGTTTGGGTTGAAAGAACTTCAACATCTCATTTTCCACACATAAGACTGCACGGAGGAGCGCTTGAAGACGATCCTCCTGATCACAACTTCGAACAATAACGTGACAGGCAAAGAGTAACAGTAACGAGTGACGAGTGACAAGAAAAAAAAACCTGTATCTTCCCTACTCGTCACTTGGCTCTTGTCTCTCGTCACTCTTCTCTTGTCACCCGTCACTCGTCACTTGTTTCATCCCCCCCTCCCCTCTTCGAGCCAGGGTTTCAGATGAAGACCGGTAAGAGACGCCGAATTTCCGCATATCGATTCCGGATTTCCTTGTGCGACAATTTCACCCCCCTTGTCTCCAGCGCCGGGGCCGAGATCAATCACCCAGTCGGCCTGTTTAATAATGTCCGGATTGTGCTCAATGATCACCAGCGAGTTATTCTGCTTCAGAAGCCGTTCAAAACAGTCAATCAGTTTAAAAATATCCTCAAAATGAAGCCCTGTCGTCGGTTCGTCAAAAATAAAGAGCGTATGTTCCACATCAGCCTTCGCGATAAAATACGCCAGCTTGAGCCGCTGCGCTTCTCCTCCGGAAAGCGTGTTGGATGACTGACCCAGATGGATGTAGCCAAGTCCTACCTCATCGAGAACCCTGAGTTTGCGATGAATGGACTTTTCAGAAGAAAAAACCTCCAGAGCCTCCTCTACGGTGAGATCCAGAACTTCAGAAATGGATAACCCCTTGAAGCGAATGTCAAGTGTATCGCTTTTATAGCGTTTACCCCCGCACTCTTCGCATACGGCTTCGATATCAGCAAGAAATTGCATCTCAATCCTGACCGTACCTTCTCCGGCACAGGCTTCACAACGGCCTCCGGGAATATTAAATGAAAAGTAACCCGGCTTCCATCCTCTTGATCTGGCTTCTCTTGTCCGGGAAAAAAGGTTCCGGATATCATCAAAAATCTTCAGATAGGTCACGGGGTTACTTCTGCTTGACTTGCCGATCGGCGACTGATCTACATGCTCAACAGCATGCACCAGCTCCATTCCGGAAATAAGGCGGTGGGTTCCTGCTTTTTCCCCTGAATGTTCTTTTGCCCGGACAATCCCTTTGTTAAGAATATCATTGACAAGCGTTGACTTACCCGATCCGCTGACACCGGTTACACAGATCATGATCCCCAGAGGAAATCGCACATCGATACTCTTTAGGTTGTTCTGCATAGCACCGGTGATCTCGATGCATCGTGAAAAATCAGGCTCACGCCTTTTTGATGGAACCGGTATGTTTTTTCTTCCGGTAAGATACTCTGCCGTGAGCGAATTTCCGGTTTCGAGAATAGCTCCTGGCGTTCCATGAAAAACAACCTCTCCCCCCATCCTGCCGGCTCTCGGGCCAAGATCAATTATCTCGTCCGCCTCCTCCATAATCTCGCGGTCATGCTCGACAACAACCACCGTATTCCCAAGATCACGTAACCGCTTCAACAAACCGATCAACCGTGCAGAGTCGCTCTGATGCAGGCCGATACTTGGTTCGTCAAGAATATACATCGCTCCGACAAGAGGTGATCCGAGAGAGGTTGAAAGGTTGATCCGCTGAAACTCCCCTCCGCTCAACGTATGGGTAAGCCGGTCAAGAGTCAGATAGTCAAGACCGACATCGAGCATATATTTCAGGCGTTTCTGAATTTCAAGCAGAACAGCCCCCGCAACCTTTCTGTCGAATGGAGATATAGCGAGATCACTGAAAAAACCGTGAGCTTCCGCAAGGTTCATCCTGCTGACTTCACCGATATTTTTACCGGAAACCCGCACACACCGCGCTTCCGGCTTTAACCTGCTGCCATCACAAGCAGTACAGACGGCATATCCCCTGTATCGGCTGAGAAATACCCGCAGATGCATTTTATATCCCGCGTCCTTTTCTATTTCCGCAAAAAAAGGCCGGATACCCTTGTATCCCTTCCGTTTTATGCCCTTCCAGATGAGCTCCTTATGAACATAAGAAAGCTTCTCGTAGGGCCGGTCAACAGGAATCCCGACCTCCCGGGCAATCTCGAGCAACTTTCTGAGATGTCTGCGGTACTTCTCTGAGTTCCAGCATGCAATGGCCCCTTCTGCGAGACTTAACGATCTGTTCGGTACTACTGCATCTTCGTCAATGCCTGCAACCCTTCCGAATCCCTGACACTCCGGACATGCCCCAAGCGGTGAATTAAATGCAAAAAGCTGCGGTGCAGGGTCCTGATATTCAACGCCGTTCAATTCAAGACGATCACTGAAACGAAAGGTCTTGCCGTTTTCAACTTTCAGCAAGGCGTATCCGCTCGACTCGTTGAAGCTGATTTCAGCCGCCTGCGACACCCTGCTCATTGTTTTTTCATCTCCAACTGCCTTGAACCGGTCGACAAGTACCAGAACCTCCGATATCTCATCGGCACGCATGCCGGCAATGCGCTCACGAACCGAGGCGTCATTGATGTCGAGTACCTTGTCCTGGTATATCAGACGAAAAAAACCTTTCTGCAGAAGATTGTGCAGTTCCTCATCAACCGGACAACAGTGACGGGCAACGTCTGTATGACACGGAAAGGGGAAACCGACAAAAAAACGGGATCCTTTCTCGAGAAAGTCTGCCTGAATGCCGACATCTTCAGGCGCATGTTTCAGCACGAGCTCATTGGTATCCTCAGAATAGATCTTTCCTATGCGGGCAAAAAGCAGCCTGAGATAATCATAGATTTCCGAAACGGTGCCTACTGTCGAACGCGGATTTTTGGGGATAGCTTTTTGTTCAATGGCAATCGCGGGGGCGATTCCTTCTATTGATGCGATATCCGGCCTGGGCATTCGTTCCAGAAACTGGCGAATATATGCGGAGAGTGATTCAACATACCTTCGATGTCCTTCAGCGTAAAGAGTATCGAAGGCAAGACTTGATTTCCCCGAACCGCTGACCCCGGTAATGACGACAAATTTATTTCTGGGAATCCGTACAGATATATTCTTCAGGTTATGCGTACTGACTCCTTTCATAACAATATCGGGAAGGGACAGGTCTTCTCCTGAAACAGCTCTCTTTTTCTGCATCACGTTCTGCTCTATAACAATGATTGAATGGCAGCGTCGACAGAAAACGCCAACCCATGAGCGGATGAAATAGTGGACAGCAATCTAACAGAAAACAGTGGATAACACAACGAGGATTATCATGGCGTGAGAACACCTGAAACTCATGCCATGCGTCTTCTTTCCGAGATTACAGAAGAGCTGACACCTTGGTGTCTGCCATAAGCGCATCGATGTTTTTTTCAAGCTTGAACATGGTGCTGCGATTAGAACATGAGCTCACTATTTCACACTTTCCACGTTCAGACGAACACCGCATAAGGCGGGGAGGGCCTTCTATCGCCCTTGCAATATCAGAAATGGTAATCTCTTCAGGCAATCCGGCAAGTCTGTATCCGCCTTTTACTCCCTGAACCGATAGAACAATGCCCGCTTTTTTGAGCTGCTGCAAGGCTTTTGCCAGAAATTCCTGTGAAAAACCTATATCCGCTGCCATCTCCTTGACCGTAACAACCTCTCCGGGCTCCCTGCGCGCAAGATACACAACAGCATGCAGGCCGTATTCAAATTTTCTCGATACTTGCAGCATTATTGTCTACATATTAGTTATGGAAACCGGACAATTTTTAACCAATTTAACAAAAATTTCATTTATTGACCTGTATATTTTACTATATATCAGTTCTACCTAATAAATAGGCAAAAAACCTTCTGACATCGAGAACTGTATCATGAATCATCTTTCAACAGACCTTTTTCTGGACTGGAAATATGAAAAGGGGAAAACTGCTCGAATACGATACCGGGAGTTCGGTCAGTCATCACCGGACAGGCCATCACTTTTGTTTGTTCACGGATATGGGGGAATGCTGGAACATTGGAACGAGAATATTCCTGAATTCGCCAAAAACTATCACATACTCGCTATCGACCTGTTAGGCTTCGGCATGTCTGAAAAGCCAAACGTCCGATACAGCCTGTCTCTCTTCGCATCACAGATCCGGTTATTCCTGAAGTACATGAAAATTGAAAGTGTCGTTCTTATCGGCCACTCTATGGGCGGCGCGTCTGGCCTTTACTTCGCCCATGAAAACCCTGACGCAGTGAAAGGACTGGTGCTTGCTAACCCTTCTGGTCTTTTCGGCGACACCATGGATCCAATGGCCAAAGCTCTTTTCGGCCTGATTGCCTCACCGATTATCGGTGAAGTCATGTTTGCAGCGTTCGCCAATCCTGTCGGTGTCAGCCAGAGTCTCACACCGACCTACTACAACCAGAAAAAAGTTGACCTGCGGCTCATCAAGCAGTTCACCAAACCGCTTCTGGACAAAGGGGCAGCCTGGTCCTACCTTTCACCGTCCAGAAGGCCGAATGACTTTTCTCTTGAACATCTGCCCAAACCCTGTAATTACAGAAACAAGGCCTTCCTGTTGTGGGGGGCTGAGGACAGTGCGCTGCCACCGCATAAAATCATCCCTGAATTTCAGGAACTCCTGCCGCAGGCAGGAGCCTATATCATCCCGGAAGCGTCTCACTGTATCCATCATGACGCTCATGAGACATTCAACGCACGATTGGCATACATTCTGAAACATGAGTTCTGACCCGCGCACCGGAAAACCAGGGGATGCTTGTGCCAACCGGCCATATTCAGCCTCTCACGACTGATTGCCAAGTCTCGCACTCTGACGCAATCGGACATCCTGTAAATGAGGAGCTTTGATTCCGATCTGAAAAAAATAGCTCCTGTACTCTCCGCTCGGCACCCACTGCAAACTCATATCCCAACATTTGAAATCGCCATAAAGATTAATCTGGGGATAAATGAATTCCTGGTTTTCAATATCATAGCCTGTATTGAGTCCAAGCTGCCAGATATCGGTTAACGAAACTCTGGCAGACGTGTTCAATAACGCCGTCGTGGTTGCCGGTTCAAGGGGTTCATATTTGCTTGAGTTCAGATAGAGCGAAAGCCGCAACTGCCAGGGAAGTCTGGAATCCGCGTTTCGATATACATCATGATCATACCGCTCCTTATAGATGGCTTTTTCCACCTTTACATCACTGTAATCGTCAGACGAAGCCTTGACGGCCTCCCGATTAGTATCCTGCTCACTATCGGATCTCTCGCTCGTAATATGCCCACTCAGGCTGAGGCTCATATTGACAAATCCCTGCACAAAACGTAATAATCCTCCGCCTTGGTCCATATTCGGTGTATCAACACGTTCTCCGGTAACAGTATCAAAACCGTAATAATCATAGGTGGCACCTGCGCGCAACATCAGGTTGGGAGCCAGAGCGTTACTCGATGCTGACACCGTCAAAGGAGCAAGTTTCAGTGAATCCGCGGCAACATTGTAACTCGTTGAGGCAGTCAGCGAAAGCAGCTGAACTATCCTGTCATCGGAAACCATATCCCCGGAAGGAAGCAGCTTTCCCTTCAGCTTCGCCTGTAACAGATTTTGAACCGATATACCGATCGCACTCTTTTCGGCAAATACATTGTTATAGAGCGCATTCTGAAACCGGTTATAGCGTATCGGCTGGTTTAAAGCGTCAATGTAGGTGCCGTAATAATCATGATTGTCACCTGTAAAATCCGGATTGTAGGAGAAGGAAATAGTCGGAATGACCGTATGTCGCAAAGCCTTTATCCCTGCTATATCCTCAAGCATTCGTGAATGTAACGTCCCGTAAAGCCTGGTTTGAGCGTCAAGATCCAGTGAATAGGTAGAAAAATGTCTCGGATCATGCCGCGTCTCAGTCACGACCTCATCAGAAACCGGGTCATAGTATTGATCGACAAAGCTGTCTACATAGCAATTGTATATGTTAAAGCTGCCATTGACATTAAAGTATCTGAAAAGGGTTGACTGAAAGCTGAAAGGAAGTTCAAGCCTTGCGCCCCAACGATCATCATCAAGGGGATTATTGTCAATTTTACCCTGCAGGTTCACCCTCTGGGAAAAGTTCACCTTGTAACCCTGCCCGAATTCCTGCTGGTATGCCAGGCGCAGACCGGCTTCACCCGTATAGTCACTGTAGTGAAGATTGTCGATTGTTGCATACTCGGCATATGCCGAAGCGCGAGGCGTGAGGGATAAACGTGATTTCCAGTCATCTGTCGAACCGGCTTCCTCTCTGAAAGGATAGATACGCTCCTGATAGTATGAGGCACTGACCGATTGCGTAAGATCATCATCCCTGAGGTCCTGAGATCGCTGGTAAGCCGCTGTCAGACTGCTTCGGCCCTCATTGAACCTTTTTGAAAACGATGCATAGGAGTTGGCCTGCTCGTTGATAATCGATTCAGGGTTGATCGAGTTGATATCGTAGTAGCGCTGCCCCCCCTGATACATCAGATTCAGATCCAGTCTTGTGTCAGGATCAAACCGGTGGTGATGGACGAGCTTGACATTCCAGTTATCGTAGTCGACAAAATCAGGATCATCGGGATGAGAGAGGCGATACCGCTCATACTCCCCTTCGAGATAACCGTCAAAAAGATATCTTTTACTGTACCTGAACCGCTCCCCGAGCCTCCAGCTTCCGTTAAAGGAAAGATCGCTTTCAAGGCGAAGATCCATATACTCGTCGAATGCCCAGAAATAACCGAGGTTGGAAAAATATATCCCCCGATCGTCCTCGCTGAACTTTGGAACGAGAAACCCTGAAGTACGCTCGCTTTTTATCGGAAGAAACATAAACGGCAACGGAACAAGAGGAATCGCGGGCATCCGCCAGGAAAACGGTTTCGGCCGTATATAGAGTATCAGTGGTCTGGCGACAACTTTATCACCGGGAATAATCTTCATGTCCCTGCCATAAAACCAGAAATCAGGATCATCTTTCGGACAGGTTGTATAGATGCCGTCCCTGATATACAACTCTCCTGTTTCCAGCCGTTTGACATTGGCTCCGGTATAGTACCCTTCTTTGATTTCCGATGACACATTGAGAGTCCTTCCCCTTCTCGTCGCATAGTTGTACTTCATATGCTCAGCCTCGAAACCACCGTCTTTGTCAACGAACACGGGAAGCTCTGAATACTCTCCAAGGGAATCTTTTGACGCAAAGGCATCAAAAACAGAACTGCTGTAGTCTACCAGAATCCTCGGAGCATCCAGTTTCATGTCTTCATAGGCAATAGAGGCCTTGCCCCAAAGCTCCATAGTCCCCTCGCCGA
>Ga0272443_10000495_pt1 | contig 72414 bp, 84 predicted proteins | sample SSMAcet12_FD_193581 | JGI IMG/M metagenome (GOLD analysis project Ga0272443, IMG submission 193581) | Marine sediment archaeal communities from Little Sippewissett salt marsh, Falmouth, MA, United States - SSM-Acet-12 | ecosystem: Environmental > Aquatic > Marine > Wetlands > Sediment ...
TGGATGAGAGTAAAAACACAGCGTTCGTTCAAAAATTTAATTCTTATTTTGCGTAGCTGCGGAGCTGAACATCTCAAACAGAAACTCTTTTAAATCCAAATAAATTTCGAAATTAATGGAAAACAACCAAGATGGCCAACCTAAAAAAACAAAAATATCTGAAGAAAGAAGAGAATATCTAAGGGTATATTATCAACAAAATAAAGACAGACTAAGAGCATATCAAAGAGAATACAACGCAACACATAAAAGATCATTAGGAAAAACAAAACCTGCAGCCAGACAACTAATCAAAACAGGATTTACTCCAAGTGACCTTATGCATGCGCCAGTTGAAAAAACCCTAAAAATACTTGAAAAAATACTAAAAGGTGAAAGAGAATTGACAATGTAAAATATATTTCTTTGTTCCACAATCCTTAAATATACTTTAAACAAAAAATAATATGGGTGATGCAAGAAATTTTTCTATTCCTTCTAATTATACAAAACTTGCTGTAAATGATTGTAGTCATTGTGATGAAAAAAAAGCTACAATCAAAGAACAAGATCAAAAGATTGTGATGTTAAAAGATATGACTCAAGAAGACTATATTCTAGGAAGAATAAATATTCAAAAACAAAATAACAAATCTTATTTTTTACACCCAATAGATAAGGGTATTGCAATAAGATTACAATATAATCATCTCGAAGAAATCTTAGTTCAGCCAGGCACTAATTCAAAAGGATAAAAATTATATTTAAACTCGTCGTACAACATAATTGTCTCAATCTTTTTTATTGAATCTGCAAATTCTGTCTTTAAATCCAAAAGCAAAGGATGCAACAAATTTAAATCAGGAATCTCAATATCAAGCTCCAAATTCCACGGCCCAATTGTTTTAATACACGCAACAACATATTTATTTGCTTTAGAAAAATTAATAAATTTTTTATGTGTCTCTTCATCATAATTTTTCAAATTAAGCAAAATCTTAAACTCACTAATATTCATTTTTCTTTTATCAATCATAACTCGCGAGCCCTGAATCACTCCAGACTTTTTTAATTTCTTAATCTTAGAAATAACAGAATCAAGAGAAATTCCAACTTTCTCTGCAACAAAAGCGCTTGTCATTCTAGCATCCTTACACAAGCACTTCAAAATTTTTTTTTCAACATCAGCCAGATAAACAAGTTTATCCTCGCCTCCAAAAAATGAAGACTCAGAACTTTTTTGTTTAACTAAATAATTTTTCTTAAAACTAAAAACTCCAGTATATGTTGCAAGATCAAAATCAACAATATATTTTTGCAAATCTGTAAGAATTTTCGAAAGCGTCAAATCAAATGAAATTTTATTTTTATCAAAAATACTAACAACAAAATCATACCTCCCTTCATAAATTCCAAACCAAACCACATTCTTATGTTTTTCAAAATAAGAAATAATTTGCTTTTCTTTTTCTGAATTAAGATTCTGCATCTGAAAATAAATTTTATGCCCATAAAATCCAAGCATATCTAAATTCAAAATAGGATAAACTTTACGAATAATTCCTTTTTTCTGAAGTTGTTTAATCCGATAACCAACAACTTGCTTACTCAAACCAACCTTCTTAGCAATAACAGAATTTGGCATAAACCCATCTACATCCAATTCATAAACAATCTTCTTATCCTTCAAATCAAGATTAACCTTAGCCATACAATACTTTATCTTGTTTTATTTATATATTTATCGATTTTGTAAAAAAATAAGAAAAAAAGTTTTATATAATAATAATTACTACAGAATAATAACAAATAAAATGACAAACAAAAAACTTCCAAGAATTGAAAGAAGAGAAACAAGAATAATTGTTCCTCATGAAAATGGAAAGGCAGTTTTTATTTATCCTAGTCAAGGACCTCATACTTATCAGACATTTGGAAAAGAAATTATAGCAAGAGGTCTTAATGTTCCAACTGGAGAATACAATGCATCACTTCTTCATTCAGCATATTGTTCTGTTGCTAGGGATGAACCTGAATTCAAAGAATTAAAAGATCATATGAAAAGAGGAGGATGGTTGTGGACTTTTAATCATAATTTATGGACTTCTGAGGGACTTTATGTTGTAACTGATCCAAGAGCAGAAGGATTGGGTAAAGATTTGAGTGTTACTCAGCTTGAGAAAAGACTTAAAGGAGCAAGAGAGCTTAGTTGGGGGGGAATAAGATTTAGTAAAGATGGAAGTGTAAGATTTGCACCAGAGGGTTCATATGATCTTGGAGATCAAACTCCAGAAAGTTTAGCAAAACAGGGAGATGTTGTTGCAAATTATTTAGAGAGAGGAGCTGAAAAATTAGGGGAGATTTCAGAATCAAAATATTTTGTGTTAGGACCAAAAACATGGGGTGTTAAAGTTAGCAAAGGCGAAGAACCTGTTCAAAAAATCGCCAGTCTTACCTCGATTGATGACAGGTTGATTGTTGATGGCGACAGCTGGGACGACTACAGCAACGGCTACGCTTTTGGGGTGTCGAAGTGGCGCTTGCGCCGTGCTTTTGGAATGTTAAATAAATCCCGAAGCGACACACCAAAAAATTAAGAAAATGACAAACAAAAAAACATTCACAAAAATAAAGAGAATGAACAACTTAGTCGCAACTCAGCAATTAAATACAATAAAGGAAAAAAATGATTGAACAAATAGCTAAAATATTTGGGTATGTTGGTGCCACATATACAGATAAGTTAGAAGTAACCCAATGTTTTGATTGGGGAAAAATAATGATGGGCGCCTATGAAACAAACGTGCGTCCGGATTTCTCTGAAAAAACAGAGTGGAATCGTTGGGAAAGAATATTTATGACAGATACTCCAAAAAATAGAGGATGGGCAGATGGCTTTAACAAAAAATATAAAATAGGTTCAGAAGAAGATTTTATGAATGCATTAAAAAGATCAAAATTATGTCTTCCAGAGAATAGAAACAACTACCTTTTTGCAGAAGAAGGCCCAAACAATGAATATAGTGGGGGGGTGCGATACTGGGCACGCATATTACCTGGAAGAGGGGGAATGTTTCAACGTCCAGTTTTACAAAATAAACTAATAGCTCTTCTAGAAGAACAAGAAATCCCCGCAAAAATTAAACACATAATGGATAAAGATGAACAAGGACTAAGAATAACACAACTTGTTTTAAATGAAGGGGGTCTTCCAAAAATACAGGGAATTGTCAAAAAACTTAATGGAACTCCTTTAAAACTTGGAGAAATAAAAATTTATCACCAGGCAAATCCATACTTTATTGGTGATGGGGACACTGAAGACTTTAAAGAAAACCCAATTGTTTTATATGATTTAAAACAAGCTGAAAAATGGACAAGACAATATGAAGGTGTTAATTAATCCCATATTGATTTTCTTTTTATTCCCCCCTTTCAAAATTTTCACCAGCCATATAACCCAAGTTCCGCTTGCAAAACGCATTGTCGTTAAAATGCCATCTCCAACCAAATCATCTAATACTAACCCAACTTTGGCGGCGTCTACGCCCTCTCCCAACTCACTTAAAATACGATGATAAGGAAGGGGAGCCAAGACATCCCCGGGGTGATAAATTCCAATAATTCTTTGTCTCAAAGTTTCCATAAAACAATTTAAAATAACTAATTAATAAATTTTCCGCAAGCAATTTTCTAAAGATATCTTTAAAAACACAAAAAACATAATATTTTCAACTAAAAAGGAGACTCTAAAAAAATGGTTGAAGCTTATTGTGTAAAATGTAAGAAAAAAGGGCAGAAAATGAAAGATCCTGCTATAAGCCAAACAGCAAGAGGCGGATTCATGGCAAAAGGAAAATGCCCAGACTGTGGCACAACAATGTGTGCTATGATGTCAAAAGAAAAAGCTGACGCAGCAATTAAAGCTGGAGAAGCTAAGAAAAACTTTTAATTTATTCTTTTTAAATGTTTTTTACTAAATTTTAAAATGTATCTAAAAATAATTAAGTCGTATAGAGACGTAGTAGCAATTTGCGACACAGAATTACTTGGAAAAATATTTGAAGAGAATAAATTCCAACTTAACATAAAAGAATCTTTTTACAAAGGTGACAAAGTAACAAAAGAAAAAGCAACCGAAATTTTAAAAAAAATGGCAGCTGAAGACGCAACATTCAACATTGTCGGACCAAAATCAATTCAAACTGCAATAGAAACAGGAATCATTGATAAAAAAACAATAGGAAAAATAGCAAACATTCCCTTCGCACTTGTTTTAGCTTAACCAATCATTTTATAAAATCAGTAATTCTAAAATTATTATGGATGAAGATTTCAAAGATATTAATGAACAAGAAAATGGCCTAACTCAAAACAATGGACCAATAAGAGTCAGACTTCCGCGCGGCGAAGAAGTCATCGGAACAATTGAACAAAGACATGGTGGAAACAAAATGCTTGTCTTATGCACAGATGGCAAAGAACGAAACTGCAGAGTTCCAGGCAGACTCAAAAGAGCATTATGGCTTAGACCCGGCGACGTTGTCATAATTGAACCATGGGAACTTGACAAAAATAAAGGAGATGTAATTTTCAAATACAGACCAAATCAAATTGCATGGCTTAAAAAACACAACCACCTTAAAACAAAAAAAGACGAATTTTAACCAAAAATTTATAACTCTAAACACTTTCTTTTTAAAATGATAAAACTAATTATTGAAAAAATTACAAGAATTTTAAAAAACAAAAAAAAACTAGAAGAAGAATTAAATATAAAAATAACAAATAGAGGAAAAGAAGTTTTCATTGAAGGCGAAGCTGAATCAGAATTTATTGCTGAAAAAATTATCAGCGCTTTAGACTTCGGCTTTCCATTCTCAGACGCACTTGAACTAAAAAACACAGACAATATTTTAGAAATAATAAATATCAAAGACCACACAAAAAGAAAAGATCTTTCAAGAATCCGATCAAGAATTATCGGCGCAAAAGGAAAAACTCTCAAAACATTATCAGAACTAACAAATTGCGCAATTGAACTTAAAGACAATTTTATAGGAATTATCGGAGACGCTGAATTCATAGAACCCACAAACAATGCAATCATCTCTTTAATAAAAGGCTCAAAACAAGGAAACGTCTACGCCTACTTAGAAAAACACAGACCAAAAGAACCAATTGATTTAGGATTAAGGAAAAGAAATGATAAATAAAATAGTATTGGATGAAAATGTAGTAAAGAGCATGGAAAAATAGGCAGAAGGTTTTGATGATCCCACAAAAAAATTATTAGTAATTGATGAAAAAGAGTATAATCCTAAAGATATAGTAGATGAAGTTAAAATAAAAACTATTACTAATCTTGGGATAGGATTATATAAGATATACCTAAAACACATCTATCCAGAAGAAAATTCTTAAAGAAAAACGACCCGGGTAGGACTCGAACCTACGACCTATCGGTTAACAGCCGATCGCTCTAACCAACTGAGCCACCGGGTCTTGATGTTTTGACCTTGTCGCGAAGGAGGTTACTAACGAAACTTAAGTTTCAGTTTAACCAACTGGGCCACCGGGTCTTAAATATCATAAAATAAATTTCCTTTTAAAACTTACTAATTCTCAAAACCTTTTTATAGGAAAGATCCATCTAAAAAATATGGAGCTAAAAAAAAGTGACAAGATTTTTTTGAATATTATCTTAATATTGATTTTAACAGGAATCTTAATTATTCCGCCAATACTCCACAAAAGTGTGTCTTTTTTAAGAATAATATTGCTTAGCATTGTAGTAATTTTATTTCTTTTTGTAGTCAATACATCCAAAAATCTTTCGCCACCAAAAGCAAAATCAAAAGTAACTAAAAAAATTAATCTTCTTTTAGGAATAGAAAGAAAAATAAAATCAATAATCCTTAAAATAGCTGCAATAGCATCATTAATAATTGGGGTTTATGTAATAATTGATCAAAACAAATATTGGGGGCTTGGTTTTTTAATAATTTTCATAAGTCCTTTAACGTGGTACCTTTCAATCCAAATAAACAAAAGAGCACAAGAATTTTTTCAAGCAAATAAATAATATTAAAAACCTTTTTATAATACATTTTCTTAAACAAATTATGGATTTAGATTTAATTATCCAGTCTCGAAGGTCAATTCGAAAATACAAAAATTCAAAACCAGATTGGCGAACAATTATTGAATGTATCGACGCTATGCGTTACGCCCCAATGTCTGGCGGAATTTTCACATTAAAATTTATTCTAGTTTCAGACAAAGAAAAAATAAACAAACTCGCAAAAGCAGCACAACAGCAATTTATCTCAACAGCAAAATACGTTGTTGTTGTACTTTCAAAACCAAATAGAACAATAAACGCCTATGGCAAAAGAGGAGAAAATTATATAAAACAACAAGCAGGCGCAGCAATTCAAAACTTTTTATTAAAAGCACATGAAAAAGGACTTGCAACATGCTGGGTCGGCCACTTTGTAGAAAACATGATAAAAACAGTATTAAAAATTCCAGAAGAACTAACAGTCGAAGCAATATTCCCAATTGGAAAAGCAAATGAAAAACCAAAACCAAAATCACTTGCAGAATTAGATTCATTTCTATATTTTGAAGAATATGAAAATCAACAAATGAGAAAAATTAAAAAAATAGAACAAGCATAAAATGCAAGAAACAAAAAACATCGCAGGCACAGAACCAGTTCATTTTGATAAACTTACTCCAACAAAACCTCTTCCACAACCTCCAAAAATTCTAGAACAAAAAAATTCTGTGCAAGCCCACATTCCAAAACAAAATATAAATAAAGTCCCAGAAAAGAAAAATATTTTCTTGATTTTTATTTTATCTACAATTACCCTCGGAATTTACCCTGCAATCTGGTACATGACAAAAGTTAAAGAATTCAATAATCTTCAAACAAATAAAAAACTAAAAGAAACTTTTCCAACAATTCTTTTAATAATAAATATTATTTTAATTGCTTCAATAATTATTTTCCCTTTAACAATTACTCAAAACATGGGAACTTTCTACCAACACTTAAGTTCTTTTCAAACAATTTTAATTTTCATAATAATTTTATTTACAATCTTAAAAATTTTCCTAACACTTCTAATTGCATTTTACGCTAGAACAATAATTAATCAAGCGCTTGAAAACAAAAATTCATACTCAAAAGTCTCAGCTCTCTTCACACTTTTTTTCACACATTATTATCTCCAATATGAAATAAACAAAATAATTGATGACATAGAAGAAAAACCAAAAGTCGGCCCTTGGGTCTTTTTCTCAATTTTAATCTTATTAGTTCTTGTTGGAATCGTTTTTAGTGTTTTGTAAAAAAGAAAATAACATTTTAAAAAAGGGTGTTCTATCTGGGCGTTGAAGTTAAATTCCTTGAATAGCCTCAACCAAGGCTCTTACCCTCTTCCTTTCAATAGGAAGTTGAGTATTTCCTTGTGGTTTGAAATAACTCCCAACAATTGCTCCGTCAACTATCCTTAATTGCTCTTGGATATTGTCCAAATTTACTCCTGCCCCCACAATTAAAGGAAACCTCTCCAATAATCTTCTGAATTCCTCTAATTTTTCTGTTGGAGTTGCAATTCCTGTTCCACTTCCAGTAGTTACGATTGCTTCACATCTAGATTTCCCTTCATTCAAATCCTGTTCTAAGGGATTCCCTGTTGGAGCAACATATTTGAAACCAACACCTCCAAGAACTGCTACATCTGAATATTTTTCTCTTTTTGCCTGATAAGATTCTAAATTTAAATCTTGGGTTTGAACGCTATCAAACTGAATAAATTTGGCACCATACTTTTCTGCTAATGTAAAAGCAGAATATGGGTTTCTTAAAACATTGATTCCTCTGACTAATTTAAAATTTCCCCCAGAACTTTGTCTCAGAGTTTCTTCAACATCTCCATGAGATCCGTGATAATCTTCTATAATTACTCCCTTGACTCCTTCGTCTTGATAAATTGCCATTTCTTCTAATGCTCTGGAAACTTTTTCGTCTCTTGTTTTTCCTGCTAAATGAATCATTCCTATTATTGCTTTTCCTGGAAATAATTGCTTAAATTCTCTCATTCCATTGCCTCCGCATAACCAATCAAATATTTTCTAACTAAACTTAAATCAAGTTCGTTATCTGTCCTCACTCCACTTTCAATATCAATACTAAACCCATTAGGAAAAGTTGAATATAGAGCTTTTGATCTATTAGGGAAAAAAGAATGAAGAGTTCTTGCAACTTCCCCAACATTGGAGACACTAATTCCTCCTGCATAAACTAATCCACAATGTTTAAGCTCAGGTCTGGATCTAACTTCTTTTCCAAATCTTATTGCTAAACTATCTTCACTTAAGTCTAATTCTAAATTTGTTCCCTGACTAGGATCAAACATAACATAATCAGCAAAATCTTTTCTTTCCAAAATCTGTCCAACCAAAGGAGCCACTTCCCCACTTGAAACATCTTGTACCCCATCTCCCTTCCATACAGCATATCCCCCTGAACTTTTATCTGAAACAGCTACTTTTAAAATAATTCGAAACCCCATTTTTTGAGCTTTAAGTAAAATTTCAGCATCGGGCGGAAGTGTATTAAATTGAATTGTAGGCCTATTCAGAAAATCTACTTTCTTAGTTATCTTTTCCAAATCTCCAACTACTGTTAAAGGATCTTTTGTGTAGTAATGAAAAGCAGGGATAAAATCATAAGCTTCAGTTCTTTGAGATAATTCTCTTAAATCGGCAAATAACGGTTGTCTTGGATTAGCAACATCTTGATTTATGCTTTTATTAGAAACTTGATAACCAATACAAATAGGAAAATTTATTTTTTCTTTATTACAAATTGTTTTTATGCCTTCTAATTGTTGCATATTTGAAATTCCGCTTATTGCAACAAAATGTTTTTCTAGCATCTTATGTTTTAGATTAAGAGATTTAAAAGAATTTATATGTTAAATTTCGACTCCCTATCTGAACGTTGCCATAAAAAATAAAAAACAAAAACCTCTCTCGTTAGAGAGAGGCTTAAAAATAAAAAATTAATTCCAAACTTCGATTCCTAAATCAGACATTTCCCTGCTTGCAGGAATTGAACTCTCTTCAATTCCTCTTCCTAAAACATATGGGCTCTTAACACCAGTCATAATTGTAATGACTCGCACCTTGCCCACAAAATCTTTAGAAATTCTTGCACCAATAATAACTTGTGCATCTGAACTCAAATTTTCACTAACAACTCTTCCAATTAAATCAAACTCTTCAAGTTTCAAATCCGGCCCACAAGTAATGTGTATTAAAGCGCCAGTAGCACCTTGGTAATCCACGTCAAGTAGAGGATGTGTAAGTGCTTGTTTAACTGACTCATGAACACGATCTTGTGTGTCAGCTTCACCAATGCCAATAACTGCAACGCCTCCATCCTTCATAATTGAAGACACGTCTGCATAATCTAAGTTAATTAAACTAGGTAAAGTAATAGTTTCAACAATTCCTTTAACCATAGTACTTACTAACTCATTAGCAACAGCAAAAGCTTGCTCAATTGGTAATTGTCCTGCAATATCAACAAGTCTATTATTATCTAAAACAATGCAAGTATTTGATACTTCTCTAAGTTCTTGAAGACCAAATTCAGCTTTGTCTATTCTAGCTTTTTCAGATTCAAAAGGCATTGTAACAACTCCAATAACAACAGCGCCTGTTTCTTTAGCAATTTGTGCAACAACAGGAGCAGCACCAGTTCCAGTTCCACCACCTAAACCAGTAATAACAAATACCATATCTGCACCACCAACAGCTCGCTTCAAATCAACAAGAGCCTCTTTAGCTGCTTCTCTTCCTTTTTTAGGTTGTCCACCACAGCCAAGACCACGTGTCAACTCTTTACCAATAAGAATTTTCTCATCAGCTTTCGTAACACTCAAATGCAAAGCATCAGTATTTGCAGCATAGATAGTAGCACCATTAATTCCTTTGTTAAAAAGCCAGGTCACAGCATTACAACCCATTCCACCAACACCAATAACCTTGATGTTCGCTTTGCCAGCTTTCAACTCATCAAAATTAATACTGTGCGTGTTTGAATTCTGAATTGCCTCTTTTGCAAAATCTAATACCATCTCGTTTTTATTCCTCCTTTCATTTCTCCTCCTAAAATAACAACCAAAGGTTGCTAACGTCGGACAGCGAAATATTTAAATACTTCGCCCACTTCCAACTAATATTACAGAATCAAAAGAGGAAAATCACCCCTCATACACAAAATCACTTTAATTGACTGCCATCAATTATTATGATAAAAAATATTAGCTACTTCTCTATTTAAATATTTTCGTTATAGAATGAAACATTAAATTAGATTAATTTTTCCAACTTCTCAATCTTCTCCCACGTCCTCTTCAAATTTTCATTAGACTTTTTTACAACAATTTTCAAATATTCTTCAGCAACAAGTAAATGCCCAGAATCCATTATCAAAAATTCCAACTTTTCTGTGCTCATTAATTCTACAATAAATCTTTTACTTGTTGTGATAATTCCAGATCTTTTCCATCCTACTTCACGAGCCTTATCAACTAATTCTTGAGCTTTTTCAAGTGTTCTACAAGCAACATGCATAATACACGGCTCTTGTTTAAACTTAACAAATCCGTTATGCTTAATTTTCCTTAAAACATTCTTTAAAATTCTAAAATTAATCACATCATGACTAACCCACAAAAAAACTCCCGGCCCTTTTTTTTCTTGGTCCTTCATAATTAAAATTCTTCCAGAACACGACGACGTTGTATAATAATCTTCTTTCAAATTAATCGCACCACATAAATCTTTTATTTTATCGTCCCATTCCCCAATAAAAGACTTATCATCTTTATCTAAAACATCAGATTTTCTTTTGTCAAATTGGTCTAGCATTTCAATTCCTTTCCAAAATTTTTAAAAGAAATGTATTCTATTTTCAAACTTCGATTTAATTCTTTAGGCAATTCTCCGCAAACTAATTCTTTCACAACATAAACTTTCTTTGGTTTAAACCATTTCGAGTAGGCGATTTCAGCCAAAACTCCTGCAGCATAACCAAGACACAAAAGCGCATCTGTTTCTTCATTAAGTTTCTCTGGCTGATTTCTCCAAATTCCACAATTAATGATCTCTCCCAAATTTAAATTAATCCAAGCATAACCAAATTCTTTATCATCAAGAGGAACAACGCAAGAAACCTTCAACCCCCCACGCTCAAAATAATCTTTTGCAAAAAATTCAGAAGCACTGCCTTTATCAGGAGTCACAACAATTTCAAACTCCAACAACTTTCCTACTAATTCCTTAATAATTTTTTTAGCTAAAGGATTTATCTCACTAAGAACATTAACATCACTAGGACCAATTATTCCAATTTTCATAAAAAACAATAAACCTACAAATTTATTAACTTAACTCTTCAATAAATTTTCTTTAAATTTTGCTAAATCTTTTTTTAAAATAGTTCCTGAGGCAGCTCTCTTATGTCCTCCTCCAGTAGAATTCTCTAATCCTAAAATACCTTTTCTTATCAACAAATTAACCTCATCATCTGTGGTATTATTTCTAGCACTAATTTTTATTTTATCATCATCAATATCTGAAGCAAAAAGAAAAATTCCATTTCCATCAGAAAGAATTGTGACAACAGTGGACATAACATTATACTTCGGAGTATAATAATAAAAATACAAATTCTTTTCAGGATAAAACTCTGCTTCTTTTTTAAATTTCTCAACGCAAAAATCAATTTCATCTTGAACAATTTTATCAACCTCGTCAAAAGATTTCAAATCTTTTTCCTTAATTAAATCATAAACTTTCTTTATATTATCTTTATAATAAATTAAAGCTGAATTAATCTTCCTTGCAATCTTTCCACAAGAAAAATTATACAAAGTTTCCTTAGTAATCCCAGGATAATCTTTTTCTAAAATATCCATATATTCTTTTTTCCTAAAAGACCACTCTGCAACAATTGTTGGGCAGATAAGCCAATACAAAAAATCCACATCAAAATAATCTTTAGCTAAATAATTTAATACTAAAGTTACACAATCACTACTCTCTGATTTAAGAATATTTTTATAATCTTTCAAATTTTCTGAAATAGGGTGATGATCAATAAAAAAAACATCAAACTCTTTTCTCAAATTTTCAAAACCATCTGCCTCGGCAACATCTGCATTTAAATCTAAAATAAAAAGTTTTGTAATTCCTTTCTCATTTAATTTAATCGAAGAATTTTGAAACATTCCAGCCCCATATTCTAAAAAATCAATAAATTCTAATTTAATTTGCTTGCTTTCCAAAATTTTTTCTAAAAAAATCGCACTAGCAATTCCATCTAAATCAATGTGTGTTAAAATCCCAACTCGATCTCCTGGTTTTATAGAATCAAAAAAATCAAAAAAATCTTTTTCACAACCAATCAGAAATTTCATCTTTTTCTACGAGAACCCCTAAGATTAACTGGCCGAATTCTTTTTCTTCCTCTTTTTCTTGAAGTTCTATAATTATCTTTAACTATCAAAGGACCAAAAGAAGAACATAAAGGAGAATCGGGATCTATTTCTTCCCCCTCAACAATAGAAAAACCATTTCTTCCTTGAGCAATTTCTCTTAATTCAGTGGAACTTAAAACTTTTCCAGAATAACCTACATTAAACCTAGAAAGCAAACAAGAAACAATTTTTTCATTAATTCTTGGACTAGAAACTCTTCTTACTTCAAAAACATTCTGACCAGCTTGACAAGTTAATTGTCCCACAAGTTCATAAGATTCATCTAACAAACCTTCTCCAGTTAAAACTTCCAAAGCTTTTTCACGTTCAACAAAATACCTTTTAACACCCCCATCTTCTCCAGAAATAGGAATTAAATCATAAGTTCCTTTTGACCCAACAGAATTTACATCCAAATAAAGTGTTTCTTGTCGTTTAATCATCTCCAACAAAAATCTCCTGCCTTTTTAAATTTTATTATTCTTTAGTTAATACATTTGCTTTAATTCCTGCTTCTTTGCAACCTTCAACAAATTCTTTTGCATCTTCTTCACTTCCAACAATGCTACCCCAATGCATAGGAATTGCAATATCTGGTTTTATTATTTTAACAGCTTCAACAGCTTCCTCTGCAGTCATTGTATAACGCCCACCAACAGGAAAAAACGCAACAAACTTTTTCCCTTGCTGTTTGTAACCAGTCAACTTCTGCATTTCAGGAATAACATCAGTATCACCTGGATGATAAATAATGCAATTATTCATCTTTATAATATAACCGACCCATCCTTCTTCTTTTTGATGAAAATGCTTATCTAAATTATAAGAAACCATAGTATTCACGCGAATATTTCCTAAATCAAATTCTTGTCCAGGTTCAACAATTTCGATCTTTATTGGAATATCAAACCGCACAATTTTGCTCTGCGCATCAGCAGTTACAAAAATTTTTGTCCCTTCCTTAACAATCTTTTTTATATCATCAACACTGCAATGATCATAGTGTCCGTGTGTAATAAAAATTAAATCTGCCTTCGGCAAACCTTCTTTAATCATATATGGATCAATATAAATCACACGATGATTCTCTATTAAAAACCCTGCATGCCCCAGCCACTTTATTTCAATCTCTCCAATTTTCATTTTATATCACCTTTTTCAATTAAAAATTTTATATTCGGCGCAACATTATACTTTCCTTGTTTTATTTCTTTAATATCTAACCATTTAATTTCCTTAATTGGTTCAACAGGTTTCAATTCTTCCTTATTCAACAATTTTCCAAGATAATGAATCAAAACAATTGTCATTGCCTCCTCTGTTTGGGGATTTTTATAAATAATCATTGGGTTCAAAGGTCGAATAATTTCAACCTCACCATTAACTTCCTCACGAAATTCTCTTTTACAAGAATCAATCAAATTATCCCCTGCTTCAACAGTCCCACCAGGAATTTTATAAAAATCATCTTTTAAATCTTTATTCACCAACAATTTTCCATCTTCAATAATCACAGGACCAGACGCAACAATAAATTTTTTCATTTTATTAGATAAATTAGTTTATTTAAAAATTTTACTTCTTTGCTTCATCAAATAAACTATTAAAAAACTTATCAGAAAATCCTTCAGGAAAAGAAGAATTAAAATACCTCGATTTTATTGCTTCTTCACGCGCTTTATCTTCAATTGGAAGGCTCTGAGACTTTTTCCAGTCAACAACTTCCTTAACAACAAAAAATCTTTTTTCTAATAAATTTACTAATTTATCATCAATGTCATCTATCTCTCTTCTCTTTGCTTCTAAAAATTCCATGTCCAAAAAAACCTAAGTGCCCTTTTAAATCTTTTTCTTAAAAATAAAACTAAACATTAATTACAAAATAATCCCCACAACATCCAGCATTAATAACTTGGGTCTTCCCTATTTTTGCCCGACCTTTTCCTTCATGTATATGTCCACACAAAACATAACTCGGTTTGTATTTTTTAATGTAGTTTAAAACAGTTTCACTTCCAGCGTGTTTTCCAATCCATTGCTTTGGAGGACTATATTTTGAACTAACTTTATCCAAAATCCTATAAGGAGGAGCATGACACACAAGAATATCTAATTTGCCAAAACGTTTCAAAATCTTCTTTGCTTTTTCTGTTTGCTTCTTGGCTTTCTTCATTTGTTTTTGATAATCTTTAGGCTTGAATTCCTTAACCCAAGAAACATCTAAAAAATGTTCCAAAAATCCAACTCTTAAACCATTGATTAACCTTAATCTATTTTTAACAAGAAAAACTTTTTTCATAGAATTAATTTTGTCTCTTGTACAAGAAACTTTAACCCCGTATTTTCCAAACTCTTCATTAACTTCCTTTTTAGTTGGAATGCCTACATTTCCTTGAAGAGTATAAACTAAATTATTCCTAGAAAGAACACTTAAAACCTCTAGTGTAGATTTATGTATTTCAGCATGGACTTTTTTAATATATTCTTTATCTTTTTTTATTTCCTGCAATCCTTCTTATTTTCTTTTCAAATTATCAAAAAAGAATTTCCTAGCTAAATCTGCTTTACCTAAATCACCAGTACAAATCACAAAATCTACTCTATTAAAAATAGATTTATTATATTTTTTATATCCATGCGGGTCACCAACAATAAGTATTTTCATAAAACAAATAAAAAAGAAATAGTATAAAAAATTAACTAAAAGGCCTAAAAAAATATCCTGACCCAATTCTTGTTCCCATTGCCATTTCAAATTTATTTTTACCAACCAAACTTAAATCAATATCTGCTTTTTTTAATAAACCTAAAAATCTTCTATTTGGTCGCAAAACAAACTTATGGTCCACAGAACACCCACAATAATCGCCCCCACATAATTGAGAACTCACAACATTAAAACCACTAGAACCAAATTGAACCTTTCCCAAATTAAAAGAAGAAACAAAATCTCTATATTGATCGGATGAAACATTACCAACCACCCCCAAAATATCAATATCTTGATAAACCTTTTCTCCATTGAAAAGCCACCCATTAACAACACTTCCTCCAAGATAAGGGGTAATGCCCTGCACTTTAAGTTCTCGAATCAAATCTCTCGTTGAAGTACAATCTCTCAAATCTAACAAATGTCTAATTTCAGATGTAGAATTTACTTTAATTAAATTGGTATCAAGGGTATTAATTATTCTTGCCATGAACCTACCTGCAATTAAACATTTAAAAACTTTTCTATCTGTTATCATTTAAAAATAACATAAAAAAGAAATAGTATAAAAAATTAACTAATTAATCTTCGTCTTCATCAATATCTTCCTCATCATTAGAGTCCTCGTCTTCTTCAACTTCTTCGTCTTCATAATCTTCATCTTCAGACATTTGAATTATCCTCCAATTTAAATAAATCTATGTAACTCAATAGTTTTTAAACCTATCTCTACCCCAAAAAGTTAAAACAAATCACAAAAAAGTTTTTAAAGTTAAACCCAATAAAAAGAAGACATGGAAGACGAGTTCAAACAATCAGCATATTTGAAAGCACTAAAATCAAAACCCCTTAGAAATATAAAAATAGAACCAAATCAAAAAATAAAAGCATTAAACCAACAAAAAGGCAGATGCGCAAAATGCAAACAGGAAATAAATCGCTCGTTCGCAACATTTGTCCAAGACCCAATAACAAAAAAATACACAGTCCTCTGCCACAATTGTGCAATAAATTCTAAACTATTTCAAAAGAAAAATTAAGGAGTCCAACGATTCATTGTTCGCGGAAAGCCGATCGCATCTTTTATACTATTTAAATTACAAATCCATTGTATAACTCTCTCAACACCAACACCATAACCAGAATGCGGAACAGAACCATATTTTCTTAAATCAAAATAAAACTGATAATTCTTTGGATCTTCTTTATCTTTTTTTAATCTTTCAGACATATCTTCAATATCCACGCTCCTCTGACTTCCTCCAACAATTTCAATCCCACACCCTGGTGCAAGCATATCAAAACACAAAGCCTCATCACTAACTTTTTCATCTGCAGGTTTGTAAAAAGCCATAACTTCCCCAGGGTAATGAGTAACAACAACAGGCGTGTCAAAATGCTGCATTAACTTTTGCTCCTCAATTGTTCTAAGATCTTTTCCAAACTTAACATTCATTTTATCTTTTTCTTTTAAAATCTTCAAGGCATCTCTATACTTAATTGTCGGCCATTCTTTTTTTGCAATTTGAAGTAATTTCTTTGCATCAACATTTAAAATCTTAAATTCTTCTGCACAGTCTTTTGCAACAATACTAATACAATACTTAATTTCTTTTTTTGCAAACTCGGTTATCTCTGAAAGTTTCCACCAAGCAACCTCGGTCTCTGCCATCCAAAATTCAGACAAGTGTCTAGAAGTATTTGATTTCTCTGCTCTAAATGTCGGCCCCATATTGTAAACTTTTTCCAAAGCAAAAATAGCAGCTTCCCCATAAAGTTGCCATGTCTGCGCCAAATAAGATTTATGATTATAATATTTAACTTCAAAAACAGTGCTTCCGCCCTCAGACTGTGTCGGCTGCAAAATCGGCGTATCAAATCTATAAAATTTTTCTTTAATAAAAAATTCCTCGCGCGCCTGAACATACCTGCTCCTAATTTTCATAATTGCAGTAATTCTTCTATTTCTCAAATACAAATGCCTCTTATCTGCGAGCTGCCCTTCAGAAGAATCCTTATTAATTGGAAAATCTTCTGAAATTTGTATAATATTAATTTTGTCTACATCAATTTCATAACCGCTCGGCGCCCGCTTATCTTTTTTAATCGCGCCCTCAATCTCAACAGAACTCTCAATTTTCAATTTATCAATTTCATCCCACTGCGCCGCAAATTTCTCGTGCTTCACAACACACTGAATAATATTACTAGAATCTCTTAAAACAATAAACTTCATTTTGTTTGACCCGCGCTCACGATAAATCCACCCGCGCACAGCCACTTTACCCGAACCTTTCTTCATAGCTTCAGCAATTGAAATAAATTTTGTCATGTTAATAAAAAGAAACATGGATTTTTAATTATTACTATTAAGATTTTCTTCTAAACAAATAATTTCAAAGATATTCATACTATTCACCATCATCTGGATCAATAATTAAAATAAAGAAAAAGGTTTTATATCTCTTTTTTAAGGACTTAATCTTCCAGGATCTCGCGGAAACAACACAACTTCGCGAACATTTTCAATTCCTAAAAGAATCATTGTAATTCTCTCAATACCAAGGGCAAACCCGCCGTGAGACGAAACACCGAATTTAAAAAATTTAGTAAACCATTCAACAGACTTTTCTGTCATTCCTCTTTCCTTCACATTCTTCATAAGTTTTTCATAACGATGTTCTCGCTGCCCGCCCGAAGACATTTCAACACCGCGAAAATACAAATCAGTGCTACGCGCATATTCTTCTCCTTCCTCACAGTAAACATAAAAAGGTTTCGCAGCAAAAGGAAATTTATTCAAAAAATAAAAATCACTGCCAGGATATTTTTTCACAACATATTTCCACAAAAGTTTCTCAGCTTCAGAATCTATGTCCTCGCCGTGCTTAAGTTTCTTTCCCATCTTTTCCAAAATATCATAAACTTCAGGAAATTCAATAACAGGAAAAGGCAATTTCGGAATTTTCAAATCAATTTTCAATAATTCAAGTTCCCTCTTACATTCTTTATTAACTTTTTTCAAAGCAAAAACAATCATCTGCTCTTCAATATGCATTACATCTTTCTCGTCTTCGATAAAAGCCATTTCAGCTGCGCAAGTTCTATGCTCACACAAATGTTTCACAGTGTGACTCTTCTCAGCCCTCCAGCTCGGCCCAATATCATAAATTTTTTCCAAGCCCCCAACAACACTAAGTTGCCGATGAAGCTGCGGGTCCTGACGCAAAAACGCTTTGTCTTTAAAAAATTTAACTTCAAAAATTTCACTCCCAGATTCTGAAGCAACACCCATCAAACACGGAGTAAACACTTGCAAAAATCCCTGAGAATTCAAAAACTCTTGCATACCCTCAACAAGTTTTGCCTGAATTTTAAAAATTGCTCTTGATTTTTCTGTTCTCAAACTTAAACATCTCCAATCAAGCCGCGCCGGAAGTTCTGCACTAACAGCTTTTTCATTAACCTGAATCGGAAGTTTCTCAGCCTTAGAAAAAATATTAATTCCTTCGACCTCGACCTCAACATCCTGCCGCGCAAACTCTGCTTTAACATTCGCTTTCTTTACCTTGCCCTTAATTTCAACAACACTCTCAAGAGTAACTTCAGAAATTTTTTTAATCAAATCAGAATCCTTTACAACACATTGAACAATTCCACTAAAATCTCGAAGCAAAACAAACGCCATCTTCGACATAATTCGAGATTCATAAATCCATCCTAGAAGAACCGCGTCCTCACCTGACTTCAAATCTTTAATATAATTTCTTTTCATAAAACTAAGAATTAAAACTTATTTATTAATTTGTTGGTTCATTAACATAAGAATCTTTAGGAAATAAAATTAAACGTAAACTAGCTCTCGACCTCATCTGATTATAATCTATTTGTCTAATCTCAAAACGATATTCTTCCCCAACATCTCCAACACTTAAATCAGAATTAATTTGTTCAAGAGAAACTTCGGAAAACATTTCCCCTTTTTCCAAAATCATTAATTTCACTTCACAAACTTCTTAATTATTTCTCGCGCTTCGCGCCCATCAACCTTCCCAGCAAAATTTTTCATAACCAACCCCATATAAGCATTTTCAGTAAGTCCTGGTTTTTCACAAATTATCTTATGAATCTCCTCTTCAATCGAACCTGCATCAATTCTCTCAATTTTAATAGCATCCTCAAAACTCTTGCCCTCAACCAACTTTTCTAAAACATTTTTCACATCTTTCTCTTTAATTTTTTTCTTATTAACTAGTTCAATAATATCTAATAAATTATTTTCAACAATTAAACTAACTTCTTCAAAATTTTTATTTTTCCTTCTAGCAAGTTCTTTAGGAAAAACCAAAAGCAACTGCGCAACAAAATTAGCCTTCGGCAAATTGTAATAAATTTCTCGATAATCTTCAACTTTATTTTGCTTGAAAAGCAACTTCACATATTCTTCATTCAGTCCTTGTTTCTTAAATTCTTTTTCCAATTCACTTCTTAGTTTAGGCAAAGTTCTTTTCGCTTCATCAATCATCTGTTTTGAAATTTTCAAAATAGGTAAATCTGTTTCAGGATACATTCGTGCAGCACCAGGCATCGGTCGCAAAAATTCGCTTGTCCCGTCAGGCAAAACATTTCTAACTTCAGATTTATTTTCCTTTTTCTTATTCACAAATTCCAACTGGCGATTAACTTCATTTTCAACAGTTTTAATCATAACCTTTGGATCCTGAAAACCTTTTAACTCAACTCGATTACTTCCCTTAATTGAAATATTAATATCCTGTCTAATTGTTCCAATTCCACGACGAACCTTACAACTCCGAAGAATCTCCCCAATCAAAAGCGCGGTCTCTTTTGCATGCTCTGCATTTTTAATATCTGGTTCTGTTGCAATTTCAACCAAAGGAATTCCCAAACGATCAAGACGATAAACAACTTTATTTTTTTCTCTAAGAACTGGCCGCGCTGAATCTTCTTCTAAAAAAATTGAATCAATTCTAACTTTTCCTAAACTTGTCTCGACCCAGCCGTCGCGCGCAATCATCACAGTCCTCTGAAACCCCGACGTGTTGCTCCCATCAATCACAGTTTTCCTCATAATCTGCGCAATCGGAATAATTTTCGCATTTAAAAGTAAAGCAATATGAAGCGCGGTCTTCAAAGCATCCTGATTAATCTCGTGCGGCGGCTCTTCATCAAGTTCAACCAAGCAAGTCGTATCATAACCTTGATAAAAAAAATCTTTATTTAATTCAGCCTCGTGACGAACAGCAGAATCAATTTCCCCGCTCTCCCCAGCAACAACATGCAAATTTCGTTTCACCTCAAACCCAGGCTCATCACTCCTCAAAACACAAGGACAATTACAAAAAAGCTTATGCCCCTCTAACTGCTGATGAATTTCAAGTCCAGATTTAAAACCCAAATCATTATAATCTTCCATAAAAACAAATAGAGAAAAGAGTTAATAAATTTTTAGACCTTAAGATCATAAAGAATATCATCTAAAGCATTATTTACTTTACTTGCACAATAATTAAAAAACTCTACCTGCCCCTCAACTTCCCCCCGTTCATAAAAAGGTAAGGTTCTAGACAATAACTCATGATAAAATGTTTCCTCTCCTGCAGGAATAATCGAAGGAGGTAAATCACAGTCTCTTAAAATTCTATCTTGGATTAATCGCGCAGTTCTCTTATTACCCTCAGCAAAAGGTTGTATTGCTGCAAACTCCAAGTGACTTAAAATTCCTGCCTCAAAAGAATCTAAAAAATACGTTTGTTTAATTCTACAAATTGCCTCATCTATTTTCATAGGAACTTTATCTGGGCTTGGAGGAGTATAAGGATCTTCTATTCCCGGACCTCTTAAACCGAGAGTAACACGTTTTGGCCTAAAAGCTCCAGAATAAGCATTTCTCGGTTCAATTAAACTATTTGTTCTAATTAAAATTTCCGGAGATAAAACACTAACAAAATCTTGGCCCTGCCCTTTTTGTGTCAAAAAATACCACGCATTATGAATGTTATGAATTCCTTTTCTAGCCATTTTTTTAATTGTCTCGGATTTTTTATTGCCTAATAAAAGACTCTGCCTTAAAGCAGGATTTTCTATCCAAAAAGAATAAATATCCCCAAGATTACGCAACTCTCTTTCAACAACAATTTTTCTAATTTCCCTAGCATCATAATTTCCACTAATCTTTTCTAATTTAAGAGAAACTTCCTTTCTTAATTTAGGATGAATAAACTTTCCCATACCCTCCCCAAGCATTTTTAACTTATAAACCTTTCGTTATGTTACCCCCAGATAGTTACTACTCTTCCAACAAAGCTTTATAAAAAATACAAAATTTACTAATTATAAAGAGATGAAATCAAAAAACATTCAAACAATAACCCGTAGTCAAAACAGCGTTGGCCAAAAAGCTGCAGACTGGATCACAAAATGGGCAGGAAGTTGGGTATTTATTATTCTCTTCATAAGTTTCTTACTTATCTGGATGGCAATAAACATTTTCGCGTGGGTAAGTTCATGGGACCCTTATCCTTTCATTCTATTAAACCTTGTCCTCTCTTGCCTCGCAGCACTCCAAGCCCCAATAATTTTAATGAGCCAAAATCGTCAAGCCCAAAAAGACCGCCTCAAAACAGAATATGATTATAGGGTCGACAAAAAAGCTGAAAGAGAAATTCAAGACATAAAAAAATTATTAATAAAATATTTAGACAAAAAGAAAAAATAATCACTCTTCCAACCTGCTGTTAAATTCACCAGAAAAATTTTCAAGCATTTTTTCTTTTACATTCCAATTCTTGTGCCCTAAAACCCAACCAAGCTTTATAAATGCAGTCTCGCTCAGCATGTCTTTCAAATAAATAACACCTGTATCGGCAAGTTCCCTTCCTGTAGAATAAACATTTGGATTAAGTTGCCCGTAAATTGTCTGAGCAGTCATGCAAACAACAAGGCCTTTCTTCACAACTTCTTTCAATTTATTTGTCCAAGAAAGCCGCGCCTCTTTAGTTGCAATTTGTCCAAGTCCAAAAGCCTCAATAACAATCCCCTTATAACCTTTCTTCAAATAATAATCTAAAATATCAGGACTCTGGCCAGGATAAAATTTCAATAAAGCAACTTTCTCCTCAAATTTTAAATCAACTTTAACTTTTCCTTTGCTCCTTAAATTATATTTCCCAATAATTTCCAAACCATCTTCATTTATTTTCGCAAAAGGTTTTATATTAACTGACTTAAACGCATCGCGACGAGAAGAATGCATTTTTCTTGTCTTGGTTGCGCGCAATGCATAACAATAATCATCACTCGCAGTCGCGTGTCCAACAATCATAACCTCTGCAATATCAGACAAGGCAGCAATTGCAGCACACTTTAAATTCAGCTGCGCATCACTTGACGCGCGATCAATCGATCTCTGCGAATAAGTTAAAACAACAGGCTTAGTAAGACCTCTTAAAAAAAACGAAAGCGCCGACGCAGTATAATGTAAAGTATCAGTGCCGTGCGTAACAATAACTCCCTTAATATTCTCATTATTAACCATCTCTCCAACAACTTTCGCAAGTTTTTGCCAATCTTTAAAATCTAAATTCTCTGAACCTTTCAAAAAAGGAACTTCAACTTTCACAACATTTGCAACTTCAAAAATTTCAGGATAAAATTTAAACAAAGTTTCAGGACTCTCCAACCACTTTACAGCCCCAGTTTTAGGATCTAGCTTAGAAGCAATTGTCCCCCCAGTCACAACAAACCCAATCGCCGGCTTTCCCTTAATCTGCTCAACTTTAAAATTCTCTTTCTCCTCAACTGCCTTCTCAACCAACTTAATCTCCCGCACATCTTTTTTATTAAACCCAATATTATAACCATTATCAAGCTTCAAAAGAATAATTCCTTTTTCAGAAACAGGCGCCTCCAACAAAACTCCTTCATAAATTTCTTTGTCGCGATGAATTTCTACATAATCACCTGGCCTTGCATCTTGTTTCATAATTAAAACAAAGTGAAGATGTATAAAAATGTTGTTAAAACAAACATAAATTTATTTAAATATAAAAACAATACAATATCATGGCAAAATCAATAGAAAGATTTCTTAAAAAAGCAATAATTATGGGTGCTGCTGTTGCTATTCTTGGGGCCACAGGAGGATTCTATTTCCAAAATAAAATAGATAACCAAAAAAATAATCAAATAACAAATAATTACAAAATTGGAAAAGATATTTCTGTTTTATCATATATAATCGGATTCAGTACAACTGTTATAGGGGCAATTAAGTATGTATATAAAAACCAATAACAATTTATTTCCTCTATTTTTAAATCTAAAAACTAACCCTTAATTCTCTGCACAATCTCTTCCACAGAAATATTTAACAAAGTTTCTGCATCATAATAAAAATCATGTGTCCTAATATTAATAACTCGATTGTATTTTCCATCACCCATATCTTCTGCAACCTTACACTGACAACGAATAAAAGAATAATTTGAATTATTAACAGAAAAAATCACGTCGTCGTCACATACCATACTACAGAATTCAGTCGCAGGTTCTCCTTGATTAAAAATATCTGCTTCATTAGGAATATTTCTAAAATACAAACTTAACACTATTGCAATAATTAATAAAAACAAACCAAAAAAGAAAATAATAAAAAAATTCCTGTTTGAATTTAATTTTTTCTTTTTCATTTCCTTTATCCCCAGCGACTCGCATCGAAAGTAGCACGATTTCACCTACTCAATTAAGAGTAGGCTCGGGGGGATTCGAACCCCCATCAGTCGGGCCGAAACCGAATATCCTATCCATTGAACGACGAGCCTATAATAATATTAAAACCAAATCATTTTTATATCTTTATAATTTTATCTATAAATAAGATGAAACAAATTCCAAAAAAAGAGATTCAAATTATCCATCACCATGGATTAAAAAAACACCACAAGTGGATGATTGGAGGATTCAGTACTTTTTTAATAATTGTAATTATATTAAACAGTTTATTTATCTATTTTTTATACGGCCAACTAAAAGTAAGTTACAATCAATTAGAAAACCACATAACAGAACTACAAGCAGATACGCAAAGCAAATTCAATCAACTAACAGAAAATGTAGTTCAAACAAAAAATGACTTAAATTCTCTCAGCACAGAGCTCGGCTCAATAAATCAGGAATTCTCGTCGCTGAAGGCGTCAGTCGGTGAAGATTTTTCAGGAATAATTGAAGAGGCAATCAAAGGAGTTGTAACAATTAAAACAAATGTCGGCCAAGGAACAGGATTTATAATCGACAGTCAAGGATTTGTTGTGACAAACGCTCACGTGCTCTCAGGCGGCAACTGGATAAAAGCAATTAACTACAAACAAGAAGAATTAAATGCAGAATTCATAGGTTATGATAACACATTAGATATTGCATTATTAAAAATTTCTTTAACAGAAAAATATTTAGAACTAGGAAATTCAAACAAAGTTCAAGTAGGCACAAAAGTAATTGCAATTGGAAATCCATTAGGATTACAATTCAGTGTCTCGCAGGGAATTGTTTCAGGAGTTCACAGGCTAGGACCAAATTCAATTGAAGCTTACATTCAAACAGATGCAGCACTAAACCCAGGAAATTCAGGAGGCCCATTAATAAACACAGATGGAGAAGTCATAGGAATAAACAACTTCAAAATCGGATCAGGCGAATCGCTCGGCTTTGCACTTGAATCAAATTTCATAAAAGAAGCAGTAAACCAAATATACTTAAAATCCACAAACCAAACCTTAATATGAAAAATAAAAAATCAAATCAAGGACTAACAGTAAAAAAAGATGAAAATTTTTCTGAATGGTATAGTCAAGTAATTGATAAAGCAGAAATAACAGATATAAGAAACAATGTCAAAGGATTTATTGTAATACGTCCATGGGGTGCGATGATAATTGAAAATATGTACAAACTCTATGAAGAAGAAATGCAAAAAACAGGACACAAACCCACATTCTTTCCAACAGTTATTCCTGAAAAAAATTTTAAAAAAGAAGCTAGTCACGTAAAAGGATTTACTCCCCAGGTTTTCTGGCTTGAAAAAATAAAAGGCGAGGACAAAATCGCACTAAGACCAACAAGCGAAACTTCAATGTATGAAATGTATTCTTTATGGATAAGATCACATAGAGACCTTCCTCTAAAAATTTACCAAAGAGCAAATGTATTTAGAAACGAAACAAAAGCTACAAGACCGCTCATAAGAGCAAGAGAATTTATGTGGATTGAAAGTCATAATTGTTTTGCAACAAAAAACGAGGCAGAAGCCCAAGTCCAAGAAGATATTATAATAACAGAAAATATAATGCATCAAAAATTCAAAATTCCATTTCTTCCAATGAAAAGACCAGAATGGGATCACTTTCCAGGATCTACTTACAGCATAGGTTCTGATGTCTTAATGCCAGACTCAAAAATAATTCAACAACCTTCAACACATTTCCTCGGACAAAACTTTTCAAAAGCATTTAATGTAAAATTTAAAAATGAAAAAGGTGAAGAAAGCTATGTTTGGCAAACTTGCTACGGCCCAGCACCGTCGAGAATTCTGGCTTCAATAATTTCAATGCACGGAGATAACAACGGTTTAATCCTCCCCCTAGAAATCTCTCCAATACAAATAATAATTGTTCCAATATTCACAAAAGAAAATAAAAAAGAAATAATAAACCAAGCTAAATCTATAAAACAAAAAATAATTTCTCTTGGACTAAGAACTGAAATCGACTTAACAGAAAAAACTCCTGGGGAAAAATTCAATATCTGGGAATTAAAAGGAGTCCCACTAAGAATAGAATTTGGAGAAAGAGATTTAAAAAATAAAGAAGTTATTTTGTTCACAAGAGACACAGAAAAAAAACAACCTCTAAAAATTCTTGAAATAAAAAACTTGAAAAAATTAGCAGAAGATTATGATAAAAGAATTTTAAAAAAAGCAGACAATTTTATGAAAAATAAAATTGCTGAAGCTAAAAACAAACAAGAACTAAAAAAAGTTTTAGAAAACAAAAAAATAGCAAAAGCAAATTTCTGTTCTGTTGAAAAAGATGGGGCAAAATGTGCAGAATTTATTGAAAAAGAAATGAACGCAGAAGTTAGGGGAACTTTCGCAAATAAAAAAGAAATCCCAAAAGGTAATTGCATAATCTGCAACAAAAAAGCAAACGCAGTTGTTTACATCGGGAAGAGTTATTGAAAATAAAAAATTTAAAAAAAGTAAAAATATAATTAGATTTTTTATGAAAATAAACATTTTACTAAATAACCAGCAAAGGGCAATATTGAACCTAAATGATAAGCATAAAATAAGTCTTCTTTTAATTTTGGATTAAACATCTTCCCAACATACAATTGACGCTTCAAAATTTCAGAAGACATACCTTCTTTACTAGTCTGCGATAAAATTTCCAATTTTTCATTATTTCTTCTATTATGTATAGCAACTCCAACAAAAAAAGGAATAAAATCTCTCAACCGATAATCTTGGGAATTAATTTCATTTATCATTTTTCCTCCAATTTATTTAATTCGTTAAGCACAGCCAAACCATACTTTCTCTTTGAAATTGTGTTTTTATTTTTCATTTTATATTTTTTACTTGAAGGTAGTAACCAAAAAGAGTATTAATAAGTTATTAAATAAAAAAAGAACTTAAAGAAACATTTATATAAAATATTTTCTTATTGTCAAGTAAATGGAAAATAATAAAATAAAATTAGACAAAAGAAATCTAAAAATACTTGAAATTTTAGATTTTAATGCAAGAGTGACTTATGCGGACATTGCAAAAAAAGTAAAAATTTCAAAACAAGCAGTAGAGCAGAGAATCAAAAAATTAGAAAGAAAAAAAATCATCTCTTCATATTATCTACTCGTAGACATTTCCAAATTAGGATACTCTGCACACAGAATAGCGCTAAAACTTCAAAATACAAGCCAAGAAAAACAAAAAGAAATCACAAATTATCTAATGACCCAAAAAAATATTGGCTGGCTTTTCGAACTCGGAGGAAAATGGGATCTCGCAATAACAATATATTCAAAAAATTTAATAGATTTAGAAGAAATTTCAAAAAAGCTAACACATAAATTCTCTCAATACATTAAAGAAAAATCAATCTCTACAATTCTATATTTTTATAATTTCCCAAACAAATTTTTATTTAATTCAAAAGAAAATAAAAAAATAAAAATTGGGGGAGATTTAATTAAAAACAAAATTGACAAAATAGATTCTAACATTCTTTTGGAATTATCAAAAAACTCAAGACAATCAATCTTAAAAATCTCAGAAAAATTAAAACAAAATCCCAAAACAATTCTCTATAGAATAAAAAGACTCGAAAAAAATAAAATAATTGTAGGGTACAGGGCAGATATAAACACAAAACTTCTAGAATATGACCAATATAAAATATTTTTATATTTAAAGAATATAACAAAACAAATAGAAGAAAAAATAATTGAATATCTAAGGAATATAAAAAACTCAGTTTATCTTACTTCTGCTATAGGAATAGCCGATTTAGAATTTGAACTAAAAGTAAAAAACTCTGAAGAACTCTATTCAATAATAGAAAAACTTCGACAAAAATTTAAAAATTATTTTAAAGATTTTGAAACGCTATTCATTCGAAAAGAGATAATTATTAGTTACTTTCCAGAAACCTAAAATTCTTTCTCCAATCTCTCCTTAAATATTTCTAAATCTTCAGAGTTCATCTGACCACCAACAGCGTCTTTATGTCCTCCACCAGTTGCAGAATTAAGTCCTTCAATTACGCGCAAAAAAACCGCGCGGATATTTTCTCCTCGTAAAGACAAATTAATTTTAGAACCGCGAATATAAACAACAACAATTATTTTTTCAGGATAAAGATATTTTAAATTATTTGCAATCTCCCCACTAACGCTTAAGTCTCCAGAATATTTAAAAAAAAGTAAATCCCCGGAATTATCTCCTTCAATTTTAGCTTTCTTTAAAATATTATCATATTTACCAGCAATATATTTCGAACGTTTATGTAAAGAAAAATTATTTGAATTTTCTTCTAAAACATCATAAGGGGATTTCGCCCTAATCAAAAAACGAAGCATTTTAACTACATTTGTAGTTGTATCTTTAAGTCCATTACTCAAAATAATCGCAACTTCTCCAATCTTAGAACAATACAAAACTTCAAAAGCATTATCTGTTTTTATTCCTAAATCTGGATACTCTTTTAAAAACTTTTCATAATAATCTGGCAAATGCCCGTCAGCAATTGAACCAATAACCGCAAGCCACAAATCTTTTTTTTGTTTAGTTATTTGATAACATAAAAAAGTAACTGGTTCACAAGAACCTGCAAAAAGACAAGGATTAAAATAATAAACAAAATCTGGAATATAAGAATCAATTGCATGATGATCAATCCAAACAACAGGGATGTTTTTTTCTCTAACTCTTTCAAAAAATTCTTTAGACACGACCGGTTTATCTAAAATAAAAATATAATCTGCATTCAACTCCTCAACTTTCCTAAAATAACTTTCATCAAGTGCAGGAAAAGATTTTATAACAACCCCTTTTCCTCTCCCAATCCATTTTTGCAAAAGAAGAAAACTACAAAGTCCATCTTGATCATTATCAAAAAAGAAAACAGGATTTTGCGCTTTTTCTAAATGCTCTTTAATCTCTTTAATTTGAATTTCAGTTAACATTTTAAATTAAATTCTTTTTCCTTCTAAAACCTTTTCTTTTAAACTATCTAAACTTGCCCTCAATGATTTTGAAAGAGATTGGCTTCCCAAAACTTCTGTAAGTTTATCTACGCTGGCATCCATAATTTTATCCAAACTCTTAAAATGTTCAACTAATAATAAAAAATCTTTTTCAAGAAATCCTGTTTTAAATAAAAATCTAAATCCCTTGGGAAAAATTGCTCGATCATGCAATTCTTCAAAAATTAGTCGAATCATATTCGAGGTTTCTAATAAAAAATCAAAATTCATCTCATTCAAAAGCATATTTACTTGAGAATATTTCTCCTCAAAATAATCTTTTAAAATAAGTTCTCGCTCAGAAGACAAATTTCTAGTCAATTCTTTTAATCTCATGCTTACAATAATACCTTCTTTTCCAAGTTCAACTAAATATCTTTTCACGTTCTCTGTTACTCGGCGAATCATTTCAATCCTTTGTAAAACACTACAAACATCACTAGCAGAAGTAAGTCCAGTAATTTCCAAGACATTCAAATGCATAAGAAGTTCATCAAAAGTTTCTTTTTGTTTTTCAAGAATTTGCAAAGTCTCTGTTGCCCTCCTCAAAATTTCTGAACTTTGTTCTAAAACATATTTATGATCTTTCCAATAAAGAGTAATTTTATTTTTCCTTTCAGAAATTGCAACCACAATAGTCCCAAGCTGTTTTGCTGTTCTCTCTGCAGCCTTATGCCTCGTTCCAGTCTCTTTTGTTTTTAATAATTCCCTGGGAACTAAAAGAGTATTTGCATAAAGAATTTTTTTTAAATCTAAAGAAAGAATAATTGCTCCATCCATCTTCGCAAGTTCAACAAGTCTTTGAGAACTAAACTTACAATTTATTCTAAAACCCCCATCAATAATCCCTGAAATTCCTTCACTTTCTACAACAATTAAAGCGCCCATTCTCGCCCGAAGCAAATCATCAAGAGCATTTCTCATAGAAGTTCCAGGAGAAAAAAGTTTCAAAACATCAATAAACGCAGTTGTCTCATCTTTCTTCTCTTCTTCCCCAACCTTTAAGTTTTCAGAAACCATTACAAAAAAAAACACAATGAATATTTAAACTTTTATTTAAAATTCATCAACAATCTCAGTTTTTAATGGATTGTAACCAAAAAAGTCTGTAGAATAATTATAAGCTCCAGCATTCAAAAAAATAATCTTCCCTCCCACAAAAGGACAATTTAATTTAACCTTATATCTAAAAATATCATCTCTTGTAGGCGAGTTGCCTTTAATTAAATAAAAATCTCCGCAAGAACTTTCTTCCAACTCATTTTCAACAAGCATTTTTGTGCCAGTTAAAATAGTATCTAAAGAACAATTATATATTGTTGTATTAATAATAATATTTGCGTCATAAATTTGAATTATTTCTGTAACTAATTTAATACAAGGTGCAGCAATAAATCTGCCCGGTTCAATTATTGTTTTTATCCCAAAATTATCTAAAAATTTTTTTGCATCTTTTAATTTAGAAAAAATATAATTAAGAATTTTAGAAGTATATCCTCGATATTCAGAAGGCAATCCTCCTCCTAAATTAACAAATTTAATAATTTTCAAACTTTCCTCATTAAGCGAATCTTCTAACTCTTGTTTAATTTCCCACTCACTCGTATTTTGACTTTTTCTATGTAAATGAATTCCCAATTCCAAAATGTTTTTATTATCTTTGCAATTTAAAATGATTTTATTGACTTTTTTAGAATTCATTCCATAAACAAAATACTTTCCACTTCCAACCCTATGCTCTTGAAACTTCATTCTCAAAGATAAAATAATTTTTTGATTTTCTTTTTCAACAATTGCAAGCAATCGATTCAAATCAACTTCATTATCTACAACAAATTTTCTAATTCCCTTTTCTAATAATTTCTTTAATTCTTCTTTATTTTCAGCTTGAGTAAAAAACCAAACTTTTGATTTATCTTTTATTTTTTCTAATTCATAAATAGAATGAATTGAAAAATTTACAGAAGAACATAACTCTTGAAGCACATCTCCTACAACCCCATTTGTTTTATAAGAATAGGAAATTTGTAACCCCAAATCTTCTAATTTTTTTATTTGTTCTAATAAAACTTTTTTAGAAAGAATAAATTTAGCTTCATTCATCTTTCAACAAATCTTCTTTTTTTAATTTATCTAAAACTCCAAACATAATTAATGGAAAAGTGATCGTAACATCTCCAATAACTGTTGCGGCCTCGGCATCATCTTTAATTTTTCCCCAAGATTTTGCTTCTTGTGTGGTAGCCCCAGACATACTTCCAGAACTAGCATGACTTGTAGTTAGATAAACTGCATAATCAAATCCTCCAGAAAGAAGCGCACTAAAAATTGCGTAATGTTTAGAAATGCTTCCACCTAAAGAAATCAAACCTTTCTTTTCATCAAAACTTAAATCACTAACAACTTTATTCATATCCCAAATAGTATCAACAATAAAATCAGAATTTTTTTGCTGAAACATAAAAAGATGAAATCCAAAAGCCGAATCTGCAATTCCTGGACAATAAATTGGAATATTATTTTTTGAAGCCTGATAAAGAATTGAATTTTCATCCTCAATTATTAATCCAAGCTCAAATAAAAGTTCTGAAACAGAAATTCTTTTTTTCTTTTCATAAATTTTTCCAAGCCATTCATTCATTTTATCTTCAAATTTCATGAAACTTTCATTTCTAATTACAAGGTTTCCAATCCTATTCTCTCCTCTTTCATGGAGCGCAGTATCATCTACATAAAAATTAGAAATTTCAAAATCTTCACCCAGTGCTTTCATTAAATCTTCTTCAATACTTCCAGAAGTTGTAACAAGAACGTTTGGAATTTTTAAATTACAAAGTTGAGCAAAAAAACCTCGAAGCCCAGAAGTGACCATGTTTGAAGTAAATGTTAAAAAAATCTTTGCCCCGGCTCTTTTCATTTTCATAATAACCTTGCTAGCTTCAGATAATTCTGTTGCTTGATACCCTACTGAATCAAGCCCACTAAGAAAATCATCAACATTCATAAACGGTTTCCATAAAAAGTCTCTTACTTTTTTCATTTTAAAAGTCAAGCTAGAATTAATTTGGGATTGCCAAAACATCAAAATACTTTCCAACATTCATAAAATCTTAACAAATCCCTCATTTTTAAGTATTTCGTAATATACATTTTAGAACAATTATCTTTTTAAATCAAAAGTCGCTTTAAAAAATACAATGAATAAATGGGGCGAATTACTAATTGGACTAATCCTCTTAATTGGAATTATCCTGGTTGCGTGGTTTTCGTCAGTAAATACTTGGACCATCTTTGGAAAAAGCTTTGACTTTCTGCACGCTGCATGGATTGTTCTCAAAGGAGCAATTTTCTGGGGAATATTTTTTGTAGGTCTACTTTTAATAATTCTAGGAATAAGCGACCTTAAAGATTAAGATTCCAAAGCATCTCAAAATAATTTTTATGTGATTTTGTGATTTCTTTATTTTGAATTTTAACCAAACCCAATCAAAATTCCCTCAATAATTGCAGCAACAACAAGCAAAGGAAAAATCACAAGTAAAAAAACTCTCAAAGAATGAAAAATTAATTCTTTAAAAGAATATTTTTCCTTTTCTCTAAAAACATAAATTCCCAATCTAAATCCTAAGGCAAAAGAAATAAAAATTGCTGGAAGTTCAAAAATTCCGTGCGGCAAAATTCTCCATAAAACTAAAATTCCTTGTTCTTTCACACTCAAAATAGCAACAAAACCCAAAAGATATCCATTAAAAATAGTTGCAACAAATGGAAAAATACCAAAAAAAATACCAAAAATAATTCCTAAAAAACTACTCTGCAAATTATTTAAAAAAATATATCCTATTAATTCTCGCGCACCCATACCTTCAGTAGCCAAAAGAAGTTCTGCAATATAATCTAAAATATTTTCCTTTAAATCAAAATTAAAAATAGACTTAAAAAAAATGTTAATCAAATCCTCGAAAAAAAAACCAATCACAACAAAAATAAAAAAAACAAGAACTGCAAAATAAATATATTCTCTAGAATTTTTTAAAAAATCCCAGCACTTTTTATATTCTCCAAAAAAACTAAATTTCTTTTTTTTGCTCCTCTTTTTTTTCATAAAACAAAGAATAAAAAAAACTACTTAAACCTAACTAAAATGTCTGCTTATTGCTCGTGCCTTATTTTTATATTTGTTCCGAAGATAAAGTGCGTAAAAAATTCCAAAAATAAAACCGCCAAGATGGGCAGTATTTCCAATAGGCACCCCTCCAGCCTGTGAAATAATCCAAAGAACAATTAAAATTCCCGGAGCAGCATATTTCATTTTCACAGGAATGGGAATAAACATAATATAAACTGGAAGATTAGGGACCAAAATCATCAAAAAACCAACAAGCCCAAAAATCGCGCCGGATGCACCAACTGCAAAAACATTAAATTCAATACCTTGAAAAATAAAACTTATTAAAACAAAAAACAGCGAAGCAAAAATTCCTGCAAACATGTAAAAATAAAAATACCTTTTAGGACCAATTAATTTTTCAACAAAAGAACCCACAAAAAACAAAGAAAGCATATTTGCAAAAATATGAAATAATCCTGCATGCATAAACATACTAGTTATAAAAGTCCACAAATATTTTCCTTGAAAAATATTCGAAGGTTTTATTGCAACAAAATCCAAAGATAAAACACCCAATCCAATAAGAACTGAAAAAAGAATAAACAAAAAAACATTAAGCAAAATAAGAGAAAAATTAACATTCAAACTAGAAAACAAACTTCTTTTTTTCCTAGAAACAACAGTATAAACCCCCATAATTATTTCTTTTTCTTTTTATTTTTTTTTAAAGATTTCTTCATTGATTTTTTCTTATTCATTTTTTGTTTTTTTTCAGGCTTCTTTTTTTTCTTAATAATTTTCTTTTTAGGGGAATTAACTTTCTTACTTAATTTTTTCTTAGATATTTTTTGTTTTTTTTCAGGCTTCTTTTTTTTCTTAATAATTTTCTTTTTAGAAGAATTATCTTTCTTCATTAATTTTTTATTAGCCATTTTTTCAGCAAGTTTCTGAGCTTTTTTCCTTTTAGTTTCTTTTTGAATTTCTTTTAATTTTTTATTTTTTTCTTTTTCAACTTTTTTATTTATTCTTTCTATTTCAATATTTATTTCCTCATCAATAAATTCCAATTCTCGATTAATTTTAGCTAAATTTTTTTTAAGTTCTTTAATTATAGAAGAATTATCTTTCAAAGAAAAAACATTTCCACATTCGCTGCAAATAAAATTTTTTAAAAGTGCATTCTCCTCATTAAACTCAACATTACAAGATTTACAAACGTAAAATTGTTTTGTTTCTCTACTTTTAATTTGATTAATTAATTGATCAACATTTTTTAACAAAAGAGTTTTTAAAAATTCTAAAACTTTAAGAATTTCTATTTTCCAAAAATAAGTATACCATCCTTTTCTCTTGTCTTTTTTTCGTATTGAAGACACAAGCCCATGATCAGTAATTTTATATAAAATGTTTCTTGTTTGATTAATTGTAATTCCTAATTTTTTAGCAATAATAAATTCATTTATATATTTATCACTCTCGAGCAAATCAGCTATATCCTCGGCATGTTTACCAACAATCAAAACAATAACTTCCTTCAATAATCTTTTTAAATTTTCTTGTTTTTGTTTAGGCATCTTAACAATAAAAACAAACCAAATAAATATCTTTCGGTTTTTATAAAACTAGAAAAAGATAAAAGTTTTTAAACCTATATTCTATATTATATATATTAAAAAACATATCAAATACAATAACAAAAATTAAAATGGGGTGGTTTAATAAAAAGGAAGAAAGCAGAAAAAGCGAACAAAATATTTCTCTCCCAGAATTACCTAAACTCCCTGAATTGCCAGAATTACCAAAATTAGATAATAATAAACATAATCCAAAAGAACCATTTCACCAACTTCCAAGCTTCCCAAATAATTCTATAGGAAAAAAATTTTCTCAAGACACAATTAAAGAAGCAGTAAAAGGAAAAGAAACAAACAAAAACTATTCTCATCCTGAGGAAAAAAAAGGTGAAAGGGTTTTTGAAGCAAATGAATTTGATTTTTCAAATCATGGAAAACAAATGATGCCAAAACCTTTAAGAAAAAAACAAGAATTTAATTTTCCAAGAACAGAAGAAATAGAAGAACCAGAAGAAGATTTTAATATAGAAGATTTTGAAACAGAACCCGAAGAAGATTTTGAATTTAATGAAACTCCAAGAGAAAAATCATTTGCCAAAGACACTTCTTACAAAAAAGAACCAGTCTTCATAAGAATTGATAAATTTGAAGACGCATTAAAAACTTTTGAAAAAACAAAAAAAGAAATTTCTGAGATAGAAAAAGTCTTAAAAGATATTGGTGTTGTAAGAGAAGACGAAGACAAAGAATTGCAATCTTGGCAAAGAGACATAATAAAGATTAAAGAACAAATCGAAAAAGTAGACCAAGACATTTTTTCTAAAATAGAATGAAAAAGAACAATTTGATCCATATAAAATTGGATTACGACGAAGCAGTAAAATCAAGAAGAGACGTGTTGAATACCGAGGCAGATTCAATAAAAATAGCGCAGGCAATAAAAAAATACAGAGCACTTAGATTAAAAGAGCTTCAATTTAAAATAGAACTCTTTAAAAAATTAAAAGAAACAAAATCAAATTTAAATAAAATAAAGACAATTCTACCAAAATTAGAAATTCCAAAACTTTTGAAAAAACACGAAGAAGAAATGAAAACACAAGAAATTTTTGCAGAAGCTAAAGAAATAACTGGGACAAAATCCAAAACAAAGAAAAAAAAGAAGCCTGAAAAAAAACAAAAAATTCAAAAACCAAAATCAGATGATCTTGAATTACAACTTAAAGAAATCCAAAAAAAACTAGCAAAGTTAGAATAAATAAAAATTTAAACTCTTTTTCTTTTCTATTATCATGAATAGAGAACAATTAATAAAAAAATTTTTTGAATTTTTCAAAAGCAAAAATCACCAAATCATAGAAAATGCTTCACTTGTTCCAAAAGAAGATCCAACAGTTCTTTTCACAACAGCAGGAATGCATCCTCTCGTCCCATTTCTTCTTGGTCAAATTCACCCACAAGGAAAAAGATTAGTTGGATTGCAAAAATGCATAAGAACAAACGATATTGAAGAAGTAGGAGATGAAACCCATCATACTTTTTTTGAAATGCTTGGAAATTGGAGTCTTGGAGATTATGAAAAAAAACAAGCAATTGAATACAGTTTTGAATTCTTAACTAAAATTTTAAAAATACCAAAAGAAAAAATTTCTGTTACATGTTTTAAGGGAAATGAAGACGCCCCCCGAGACAATGAATCAGCAGAAACTTGGAAGAGCCTTGGAATAAAAAAAATAAAATTCTTAGATAAAAAAGATAATTGGTGGGGTCCAGCAGGCAGTACCGGGCCATGTGGGCCAGACACAGAAATGTTTGTAGATGAAATAGAAATGTGGAATGATGTTTTTATGGAATATAATAAAAACGAAAAAGGAAAATACAGTCCCGCAGAACAAAAAAACATTGACACAGGAATGGGTGTGGAAAGAACTCTCGCAATTTTAAATAATCTAGAAGATAATTATTTAACAGAACTCTGGCAACCAATAATAAAAAAAATTGAAAATTTATACAGAATAAGATACTCTTCAGAAGAAAATAAAAAAACAATTAGAATCGTTGCAGACCACATCAAAGCAGCAGTTTTCATCGTCTCCGAAGGAATAATTCCCTCAAACAAAGAGCATGGCTATGTTCTAAGAAAATTAATAAGAAGGGCTTACATTCAAATCAACAAATTAGAAAAATCTAAGAAATCGCTAACACCCCTAATAAATAAAATATTTGAAATTTATCCAGACTATAAACATCTTCAAGAAAAAAAAGAATTTATTATCAAAATAATTAAAGAAGAAGAAAATAAATTTGAAAATACCCTGGACAAAGGCCTTAAAATTTTTGAAAAATTAACAAAAAATAAAAAACATCTTTCAGGAAAAGATTCTTTTTTACTATTTCAATCTTATGGATTTCCTCTTGAAACAATTAAAGATCTTTGTATTGATAAAAAAATAAAATTTGAAGAAGAAAATTTTCAAAAAGAATTTGAAAAACATCAAGAACTCTCTCAAACAGCCTCGGCAGGAAAGTTTAAATCTGGCCTTGCAGACAATTCAACAGAAACAACAAAACTCCACACAGCAACCCATCTTCTTCTCGCAGCATTAAGAAAAATCCTAAAAGATGACAAAATAATCCAAAGAGGCTCAAACATAACAAAAGATCGATTAAGATTAGATTTTTCTTTCTCTAGAAAAATTGAAAAACATGAATTAAAAAAAATTGAAGAATTAGTTAATGAAATTATTAAAAAATCAATTCCAATAGAAAAACAAGAAATGAAAACCAAAGACGCTTTAAAGCAAGGTGCGATTGGAACATTCGGAGAAAAATATCCAGATAAGATTTCTGTCTATTCAATTAAAAAGTTTTCAAAAGAAATCTGCGCCGGCCCACATGTCAAGAACACAAACGAGCTCGGGCAATTTAAAATAATAAAAGAAGGTTCTTCAAGTGCTGGCGTGAGAAGAATCAAAGCTATTTTAGAATAATTTTACCGACGACAAATTCAGATAAAAATCAACACCAAATCTCGCGCAAACTCGCAAGATGAAAATTTTATAAACTTTAATTTCGTCTAAACTCTATGAAAGGTGAAGAGGTTGAAGGATTTATTTCTAAAGATCCAAAGATTTGTTTCCTAGGGAACTATCCTCCGAAAGAATGTGGAATTGCAACATTCACAAAAGATTTAGTCACATCAATGAATCGTGCCTTCAATCCAAAATTAAGATCAAGGGTAATCGCACTTAACGATCCAGACAGCCACTATAATTATGACAAAAGAGTCATCTTAAATTTTCCAAGAAATTCTCCAGAACATTACAAACAAATGGCAGAGACAGTAAACAATTCTCCCGACCACAAGCTCGTTTGTATACAACATGAATTTGGATTATATGGCGGAGGAGACTATGGAGAAAATATTTTTTATTTTCTAGAAGCAGTTAAAAAACCAGTAATAATAACTTTTCACAGCGTCCTTCCAAATCCAGAAAAAGAAAGAAAAGCTGTCGTCAAAAGAATCGTCGAGAACTGCTCGGCAGTAATTGTTATGGCTCAAACTGCAGTAGAAATATTAAATAAAGATTATGGAATTGAAAAAAGCAAAATCTACGTCATTCACCACGGAACTCCCAATGCACGATTCATTTCTTCAGAACAATATAAAAAAAAATTAAATATTAATACAAAAAAAACAGTTATTCTAACTTTCGGACTTTTAAGTCGCGGCAAAGGAGTTGAATACATGATCAAATCACTTCAACCGCTCGTAAAAAAATATCCAAACCTTCTTTACATTATCTTAGGTGAAACACATCCAGACATCCGAAGACAAGAAGGCGAAACATACAGAAACGAATTAACAGAATTAATTAATAAACTTGGATTACAAAACAATGTTAAATTCCACAACAAATATGTTACAACCCAAAACTTAGTAGAATATTTGCTTGCATGCGACATTTATGCATTCACAAATTTAGAAATTGCACAAATTACTTCAGGAACATTAGCTTACGCGACATCATGCGGCAGGCCAGTTGTATCAACGCCAGTAGTTTATGCTAAAGAACTTCTAGACCAAAATAGGGGGATTGTAATTAAAGAAACAAAAAACCCAGAAGAATTCACAAAAGCCCTAGACAAACTTCTTTCAAACCCAGAACTAAGAGCGAAAATGGCCGAAGCTGCATATGCATTTGGAAGACAAATGATTTGGTCTAATGTGGCTCGAAGACATTTAAGAGTTTTCAATAGAGTTGTAAAACTAAGAGAAGAAACAACAAAAAAATATCCTCAAATAAAATTGGAACATTTAAAAAAATTAACAGACAAATTTGGGTGCATACAATTTGCAAAAGGCTCAACACCAGACAAAAGTTCTGGCTACACTGTAGATGATAATTCCAGAGCTTTAATGGTAGCAATTATTCATAACAAACTCTTTAACTCCAGAATGTCGCACAATCTGGCAAAAAAATATTTAAAATTTCTTGAAAAAGCACAAGAAAAAAATAGTTACTTTCAAAATAATTTCAAAAATGAAAATGAAATAAACGATAAATTAAGCGAAGATGCACTCGGAAGAGTAATCTGGTCTCTAGGATATACAATAAATAAATCAAAAAATAAAAAAATAATTTTTAGAGCAAAAGAATTATTTAACAAAGCATATAAAAAAATAAATCAGATGGAAAACTTAAGATCAAAAGCATTTGCAATAATCGGAATTTATTATCTTTACAAAAAAAATCCAGAAAAAAAATATTTTGAAAAAATAAAAAAACTTTCAAGAGAAATCATAAAAGAATATAAAAAAAACGCTGAAGAAAATTGGCAATGGTTTGAAGACGAACTGACCTATGATAATGCGAAAATTCCTGAATCCCTTTTTCTTGCTTACCAAATCACAGGAATAGAAAATTACCGCGACGTCGCAGAAAAAACTTTGCATTTTTTATCAGACATAACTTTCAAAGAAGATGTACTTCACCCAATAGGACAAAACGGATGGTATACAAAAGATGGAAAAAGATCTTTCTTCGACCAGCAACCAATTGACGCTTCTGCAATGGTCCACGCCTATTTAACCGCATACAAAACAACAAAAGACAAACACTATTATGAAAAAGCAGTACTTGCTTTCAACTGGTTTCTCGGAAAAAATTATCTCAAACAAATGCTCTACGACGAAGGCACAGGCGGATGCTTCGACGGCCTTGGCAAATACTCCCTTAATTTAAACCAAGGTGCAGAATCAACAATAGCTTATCTCCTCCCAAGATTAATACTAGAAGAAATAAAAAAAGAATCACAGGATATTTGAAAATTTCTTAAATTCAAAATCCCAAAAATATTTAAGTGACATCCAACTTTTTTATTTATGACAAAAAAGGTGATTTGGATTAGTAGTTATCTTCCTCGTTCGTGCGGCATTGCGTATTATTCTAAAAGTTACATTGAAGCAATAAAGGAATATTCAAAAAAAAACAATCAAAAAATTTCTTTAAAAATAATTTCTCATACTGACGCTAAAAAAGCAGATTATCCTATAATAAATTTAACAGATAGAAAATGGCATGAAAAAGTTTTCAGAATAATAAAAAAAGAAAAACCCCAAGCTGTCCACATTCAACACGAATACGGACTCTATGAAACTTATGGCGATGAAAACAAAACATTACTAAATCTGTTAGCAAAACTAAAAAAAGAAAACATTGCAACAGTGATGACTTACCACAGCATCTATAAAAAATTAGAACCCCCCCACAAAAAATTCGTAGCTGAAAGTTTACAATTAATAAATCAAGGAATTTTCCATGAAGAATATCAAAAAAAAGCATTAAAAGAAAATATTGGTTTTATTCCACAAAATATTTCTATTCTCCCGCACGGCTCAAAACCAGGATTAAAATTCAACAAAGAAAAACTAAAAAAAGAGTTTGGGTACAATGGAAATTTAATAGTTGGCGCTGCAGGAATTGCCGACGAAAGAAAAGGATTCAGAACTTTAATTAGACAATGGCCAAAAGTTGTAAAAAAAATTCCAAATGCAATTCTATCTTTAGAAATAAAACCACACAAGGCAAAAGAAACAAAAGAATATATAAATAAGGTAATGGCAAAAATAATGAAAAGTAAAGTAAATAAAAAAATAGAAATCATTGTCAAGGATTATGGTGAAAAAGAATTCTTAAAAAAACTCACCAGCTTCGACATTCTCGCCCTGCCCTATAAATCCGAATCTCAATCCGGAGTTCTTGCACATGGTCTCGCCGCGCACACACCAATAATCGCGACAGACATAGAAGGGCTCGGCGCTGAAATAAAAAACTCAAAAGCAGGAGTTGCTGTCCCAATAAAACACAGAAAAAGAAAATTCTACAAATATATAATTCGCCTTCTCGAATCAAAACAATTAAGAAACAAATTTTCAAAAAACGCAAAAAAATACGTTGAAAAAGTTTCTGGTTGGAATATAATTGCAAAAAAAACTTTAGATATTTATAACAATGTTCAGAAGAAATAAAATAATTCTTTACTCACCAAACTTTCAAACCTTCAAAATCAAATTTAAAATCAAGTACTTTATTGCCAAAATATTTCTTTAACTTTTTTTTATTTCCATAAAACAAAATGCTTCCTCCGTTTCCACTTCCGCAAATCTTTGCTGCGCTCGCACCATGCCTCTTCCCTTCTTTTATTATCTCTCCAGCCTTTGGAGGAAGAACTCCCTTTGCAAGCTTCTTTCTATTTTCAGTTTCCTCATTAAGTAATTTCCCAAATTTATCTAAATCTTCTTTCTCCAAAGCCTTCTTCATTTCTTTAGCAATTTCTCTTATTCTAATTAAATTCTTAACTCCTTTTCCTTTCTTTATATTTTCAATCATCTTGCCATTTGCACTCGATTCAAAATGCGGCAAACCAGTATAAACCAAAACCAAATGATCTTCCAATTTTTTAATAAATTCTTTTTTTAATCTCAATTCAGTTCGAATAACTTTATCTTTTTTAAATTCCAAAAAGCTAATTCCTCCAAAGGCGGCGGCATAATGATCTTGCTTTCCTCCAACAATTCCCATTACCTGCTCAATTTTATAAGCCATCTCAGCAAGTTCTTCTTTGTCTTTATTTTTATTAATTAAAGAAAGCCACAAAACATTCATCGCCCCGCTCGAACCAAGCCCGCTCGACGTCGGAATTTTCCCAGTATATTCCAAATGGGTCTTATTATTTTTTCTAACAAGTTTCCCAGAAACATATTTATTTATTGCTACATTCAAAACAGCACCCCCATACTTGGAGGGAAAAGGTTCTACATCAGTAGTTCCTCCAGCAAAATCAATTCTCACAGGAACTCTTGCACTTTTTACAATCTTAAATTTTTTTGTCATCTTTTCTTTGCTTTCCCTCCCACAAATACCCTTCATTATATTTTTTAACAAGTTTAATTCCTTTTCTAATATATTCATCAAAATTTTTTCTTTCTAAAAAAGGTTTCTTCAATTTTTTCCTTAATTCATCTAATTGAGGATAAGCAGTGCCAGAAAAGTAACTACCCATATAATTTGTATGCCAAGGCCAAAAATTTTGCATTTCCTTTGGAAGAGAGGTCAAGGTATACGCAGCAATCTCAGACAAAGCCCAGATTTGTCCATCATTTAATCCACAATCAGAATAGTGTTTTCTTATTATTCCAAAATAATGGTGAAGAATTAACTCATGACCAATAATTCTTAAAACATAGTATGGATTTATTTTCCAATGCAAACTAATCAAATTAGAAGTGCCCCAATTGGAAGCCCCAGGATTAATTGCAGTAACAACACATTCATAATTATCAAACATCCAAGGATAATTGGTTATCTTTTCGACCAATTTAAAAAATTTTTCATCTATAGGCCTCCAATTTTTCTCATAAGCCTTTCTTGATTCCTCCATTACTTTTTTGGATGACATATAAATTCCATCAAGAGTAGATATTTCCTCATCACCATACTTCTTCATAACCTTCAAACGTTCTATTGTTGCTCGATCATATTCTTTATTGAATACAAATTTTAATCTCATTTCATCTCCTCCTTCCTCGCGAAACAACTAAAAGCGAAGCACCCAACAAACCAGGATGATTTAATTTACTCCACACAATTGGAGTTTTAGATTTAACAACAGCAAATCTATAAGCTTCTTTTTTTATCATCTTAATAAATCTCTGCCCAGCCTCCCGCGCGCCACCCATTAAAACAACAACCTCAGGATCAAAAGCATCAATAATATTTGCAATCCCCATCCCCAAATGCACCACAACATAATTCAAAATTCTCTTTGAGCGTTTATCTTTAGAAGAACACAATTCTTTTATATTCATAATCTTCCCAAAAAATTTATTAGACATCTTTCTATAATTTTTCCAGTGTGTCTCAATATCTTTACCATCATCAATAATCATATGTCCAAGTTCACCTGCATTTCCCTTGCCTCGATAAATTTTTCCATTAATTATAATCCCGCCACCAACACCAGTACCCAAAGTTAAAATGACAAAATTCTTTTTCTTAACACCATAAACAGATTCAGCAAGAGCAACACAACCCGCATCATTTTCCACAAAAACTTTTTTCTTAAATTTTTTTTCAAGAAATTTTTTCAAATTAAAATTTTTCCAAGGCAAATTCGGAGGATTTAAAATTACTCCGTTCTTCAATGGCCCCGGACTTCCAATCCCAATCCCCTTCACATCGTTTGTAATAATTTTTTTTATAGAAGCAACCAAAATTTTATTTAAAGCATTTTTTGTCTTCGGTGTCAAAACTTTTACATAATTTAAAATCTTTTTTCCCTGAACCAAAGCAACTCGCAAATTTGTTCCACCTAAATCAATTGCAACAACTTTATTTCCGACCATACTTGTCCTCCAAACGAACTTCATCAAGTTCAGAAAAATTTCCAAAACTAACTTCCAAAACTCTTAATTTATTTTTTCCTGCAATAATTCTGTGAGGTTGTTTCTTTAATATTTTAACACTCTCTCCTGCTCCGACCCAAAATTTTTTATTTCCCAACTGTACAATTCCCTTTTCTAAAAAATACCAAAACTCTTCTCTTTTATTATGGTATTGTAAACTTAATTGTTGGCGCGGCTTAACCTCAAGAATCTTTACAGTGCACTTTTTATTTTTAGCAAATTCAAAAAATTTTCCCCACGGCCTCACCACTTTTTTCATAAAAAAATTAAGGGAATTTAACTTAAATAGTTTTTTACTAAGAGAAAATGTTTTAAAGGATAAACCAATTATAATAAAAAGTTAAATGAAAAATCTTTTTGATTTAAAAGGGAAGGTTGCAATAGTAACTGGTGCTGCTCGTGGAATTGGGCAAGCAGCCGCAATAGAACTTGCAAAACATGGCGCAGACGTGGTGGTCTCAGACATAATCTCTGGAGAAAACACTACAAACCAAATTAAAAAACTAAAAAGAAAATCAATCTACATAAAAACAGATGTATCAAATAAAAAAGATGTAGAAAATTTAATCTCACAAACAATTAAAAAATTCAAAAAAATAGATATTCTCGTAAATAATGCAGGAATTTATGTTCCAGGACAAACACTAACATTAACTGAACAAGACTGGGACAAAACAATAAATATAAATTTAAAAGGAAATTTTCTTTGCTCACAGGTTGCATTAAAACACATGAAAAAAGGAGCGTCAATAATTAACATCTCTTCTGTAGCAGGAATCAAAGGCTCTGCAGGAAGCGCTGCGTATTGCGCAAGTAAAGGGGGAGTCAGACTTTTAACAAAAGCACTTGCAGCAGAATTCGGCCCAGCCGGCATAAGAGTTAATTCAATTCATCCAGGATTAATTGACACAGCAATGACAAAAACAATTTCATCTGACAAAAAAATGCTCAAAGGCATGATGTCAAAATTTTTAATCAAACGTGTAGGAAAATCAATAGACATTGCAGGCCTAGTAGTTTTTTTAGCAAGCGATGCGGCCGTATACATGACAGGTTCAGAAATAGTTGCTGACGGCGGATGGATTTCTGCTTTGTAAAATTACCCCAACAATCTCTTCAAAGCTTTTTTCACATTCTTTGCTTTTGTAATTGCAGAAGAAACTGCAATACCTTTAGCTCCAAATTTCATTGCAATATCCAAATCATTTCTATCTTTTATCCCCGCGCCAACATAAAAAGGATATTTTAACTTCTTTCCAATTTTTTCGATCAAATCTGGTTTTGCTTTTGACACACTTATTTTTCCTGCAACAAGTTCTGGCGGCTCGTAAATTAAATAATCTGGTTTCAACTTCTTAACCCTCTTTGCTTCCTTTAAACTTCCTGCAAAAATTAAAACTTTCAAATTTTCCTTTTTGCAAATCTTAACAGTTTTCTTAAGAATCCCCCAATTTAATTTATGCTCAGAATGATTAAGAAAAACTCCTTTTGCTCCATCACTCTTTACATTCTCAGGAATAATAAATCCAGTATTTCTTCCAGAATCCTTCGGGTCAACATGCTGAACAAAAACTCTTAATTTCGTTTTCTTAACAACCTCCATCAAATGCATTGGCTGAACTCCAACAATTATTTTTTTATCAAATTTCTCAATCGCCCTTGCTAATTTCAAAACATCTTTACCTTTCTTATATGTTTTAAAATTTATTATAACAACTGGTTTTTTCATCCCCAAATCACCTTCTTTAATTTTTCTGCAACTTTTAAAGGACTTTTTGCCTGCCAAACATTTCTTCCAATTGCCATTCCATTAAATCCTGCTTTCATATAATTTTTAACATCACTAATTAATTCTTTTTCACTTTCTTTACTTCCCCCAGCTGCAACAACTTTAACCTTGCCTGCAGATTTCACAGCCCAAGACAAATCCTTCAAATTCCCCGCAGGCTGAATTTTCACAACATCAGCCCCAATCTCAAGCCCAACCCGGGTTGCATAAGCCATTAATTTATTTTTACTTTTGCCTTTAAGCCCTTTTCCCCGAGGATAAATCCAAGTTATAACTGGCAAACCAATCTTATGCGCATCTTTTTGAATCTTTTCAAATTCCTCAAGCATTTCCTCTTCATGAACACTTCCAATATAAATTGTAAAACCAACTGCTGCAGCACCTAATTTCACAGCTTCTTTCACTGTTGTCAAATTCGCACTAATCGGTTCTCCCTTTACTAAATTAGTCTTCCCATTTAATTTCAAAACCAAAGCAACACCAGATTTTTTTATTTCCTTCTGATACTTCTCTGCAATTCCTTTTTGAAAAACAACTCCTGTAAATTTTCCGCGCCGCGCAATGTCAATTATATATTTAGGATCAACATTCTTATCATTAAAATCTGTCGGCCCATGCTCAATCCCCTGATCATAAGCTAAAAAAAGAAACTTTCCTCTTCGAGAAATCTTTGATAAATTTGGTTTTTTCATTTCTTCAAATTCCTCCTTATCAAATTATTTTTTGCACCAAAATATCTTAAGACACTTTCACTTTCTTGCAACCCCAATTTTAAACTTTCCTCAATGTTTTTGCCAACAACAAGTCCTGCAACAAAGCCAGCACCAAACGCATCCCCTGCACCAGTTCTCTCCTTAACCTGAATATTATGTGGTTTTATAAAATATTTTTTCTTCCCATCATATGCCCAAGTCAATTTATTTTTATCAGTAACAACAACAATTTTTGGCCCCAAACTACAAAGGCTCTTCAACAAATCCTTGTTCTTAACCTTATTTTTTTTCAAAAGCAACTGCGCCTCCTCTTTATTTAAAATCAAAACCTCCGCTAATCTTAAAATTTGTCCAAGATTCATTTTCTTAATTAAATACTCACTAAGATTAAATGCAACCTTAACATCTTGCCTAGTCAAATAATCAACAAGTTTTTTCTGAGTCTTAAAACTCTCACCTAAAAGAGAAGTAAGATAAACCCATTTTGTTTTAATTTTCCTAAAATTCAATTCATCAAAATGCAAATCATTATTCACGCCCTTGTAAGTCAAAATAGTTCGATTATTTTCTTTACTATCTAAAATTATAGAATAACCTGTCACTTGTTTTTTTCCAATCTTGCCCAAAAATTTTATTCTTTCCTTTTTCAACAAATCCAAAACAATTCTACCGTCGCTGTCATCTCCAATTTTTCCAATATAACCTGTCTTTAAACCAAATCGCGAAAAAGCAACAGCCGTGTTTGTCCCACCACCACCAACATCAAATTTAACATTATTAATTAAAATCTTTGACCCAACAGGATAACTCATAAACCCTTTCTTCTCCGCCACATTTGTATCTACAAAAACATCAACTACTGCAGAACCAAAACAAATAACATCAAACATCTTTTATTCACCTCAATTATAAAAAGATTTAACTAATTAAAAATCTTCCTACATTTCAATCTCAAAACTCTTTCGTTTAACTCACTTGGGGGTGGGTGGCCCGGGGGTGTTTTGTGGGAGTTTTGAAATGAAAAAGAAAAAGGTGCTCGTGATTGTTGCACATCCTGACGATGAAACGCTTTGGATGGGAGGAACACTAATTAGAAATAAAAAAAAGTGGAACACAACAATCATTTGCCTAACGCGCGCAAGCGACAAAGACCGCGCTCCAAAATTCAGAAAAGTAATAAAAGCTCTTGAAACAAAAGGATTTATCTACGACTTAGATGACAAATCAAAAAAACCACTAGGCCAAAAAAAAATTTTAAAAATAATTTCAAAACATAAGGGCCAATATGACATGCTCTTCACACATAACTCTGACGGAGAATATGGTCATCAAAGACACATTGACACACACAAAGCAGTAAAGCAAGCACTAAACCAAAAAATAATTTCTGCAAAAAAAGTTTTATTTTTCTCATACCACAAAGTCAACAACAAATACCAAGGATTTGCATTGTACAACTCGAGTGCAGATATTTTTATAAAACTAAATCACGATGAACTCTCAATGAAAAAAAAATTAGCAATTAATGTTTACGGCTATGACAGAGGAGGAATTGGCTTTGAAGAAAACAGTGCCGGACCTATCGAAGCATTCGACAAACTAAAAAAATAAAATGAAAGCATTAATTCTATTTCCATATCCTGTTGAATCTGACGGCGTAAGCATTCAGGGAAATAATCTGTATAAAGGTTTAATCCATAACGGAATTAATGCTCTCCCATGCCACCATCAAGAAAGTGTACAAAAAGAATTTTATCTTCGGCACTTTAAACCAGACATTGCAATCGGAATCGGATGGTGGGGAAATGTCCCCGACGTAGTAAGAACACCATTACAATATGGAATAACTCCCATACCCTGGTTTAATGCAGATGGTTGGGTTGCAAATTACAAAAACGAATTCGACCAATTAAAACTAATGTTCACAACAAGCGAATGGGTAAAAAATACTTACAAACGCGACGGAATAGATGTTTCAAAAATTGTTCCAATGCATATTGGGATTGACACAAATCTTTACAGGCCAATCACAGACAAAGAAACAAATTTCGCAGTAAGAAGACTTCTCGGAGTAAGAGATCACGAAAAAATGATTTTAACAATGGGCGGCGACGTAACCTCAAAAGGTGCTCAAGAAATGATGCAAGCACTAGCGCAAGCAAATCAGGAATTCAAAGATTGGAAATATGTTTGTAAATCCTGGCCAAGCGAATGCGCTGCAGAATGGAGAGAAAAAGAAGAACAATTAGCAAAAGACTTAGGAATTCAAGACAAAGTAATTTTTATCGATGATGCATGGTCTCCAGAATTCATGGCCCAAGCACTAAACGCTTGTGATATTTACGCGGCACCCTCTAGAATCGAAGGGTTTGGAATGATTCAAGTTGAAGCAATGGCTTGCGGAAAACCAGTAATCTCAATAAATAAAATGGGCCCAAGTGAAACAATTGTCCATAATAGAACAGGATTTTTAGCAAATGTTGCAAGCGAAATAAAATTAAATGAGGAGTGGGCTTACCCAAGCATGGGCTTCACAACACAACAAATAATAAAATTCGAAACCCCAAAAACTTTTGCATACCGCGCAGATATAAATGATTTAAAAAATTATTCATTAAAACTTTTAACAGATCCTGAACTCTGCAAAATCATGGGCGCTGAAGCAAGAAAACACGCTGTCGAAAATTTTGATTACAAAATAATAGCACGAAAAATGTTAGGCATAATCCGCGAACGCCTCGGCATTCATTAAACTTTTTCCAAACTTTTCATTATGTTTTTTAATTTTATCTTAACAACACCAATATTAATATCCCCAAATCCACAAAAAAGCAAAACATATTTTTTTCTTTCAACAATTCCTGTGGGAAAAATAACATCTTTACCTTCAAAAGATTTGTAACGTCCAGAACTTGGAAACATAATCGGCTTTTTTGAAATTGCAATTAACTTTTCAGGATTTTTTTTATCAAACAAAGCTGCCCAAACAGAATAAACATCTTCATGTGAATACCCAAGATTACCCCCAACTTTAAGTCCAAAAAATTTTCTTAATTTGTAAATAAAATTTTTATGCTTTCTAGTTGTAACTGCATGAAAAATTAAAAGCCAACCTTTATCTGTTTTAATTGGTGGAGGCCCAGCCCCACTTCTATTAAAATTTAAATCCAATGGAAGTTTTATTGGCCGCGGTTTTCCCCAATATTCTAAATCCTTTGAATATCCCATCCAAATATGTGGCGGCGTAAATTCAAACCCCCCTTCAGGACGATCAAGCACAACAAATTCATTATTTATTTTTTCAGGAAACAAAACAGCATCTTTATCTTGCTCACCAAAAATAATTCCTTTCCTCTTCCAATTAAGACAATCTTTTGACACAGCCAAGTTCGTCGAAACATTACCACTACGTGTGAGTCCAACATAAGTCATGTAATAAAAATTCTCAATTTTCGTTATCCGTGCATCTTCAACACCAAGCTCAGCGTCGCTATTAATTCCAAAAAAACACGGCTTATTCTCAATTTTCAAAATCTTAAATCCAGACTCATCGATATAAATTCTTCTCAAATGAGAAATATAATTAAGCCGCTTTGTCCCATCTGCAAAACTAAAATCAACACTAGTACTTTCCACAACAGAATTTTTATTAAACTTATCTAAAACAATTTTAAAATTATTTTTCCCAACCATTCTCGGAGAATAAAAATATTTTTTATCCTCAAACTTTTTCAACTTCTCGATCACTCGAACATAAAGAACAATTCTTCCATCTTTCAACTCAGCCGCCCCAGGATTCAAAACACCCAAAATCTCAAATTTACTTGAAGTTGGTTTTATATCTTCTGGCTTAAGTAAAATTTTTTGTTTTTTTATTTTAATCATTTTTCACATCTTTTCAATTAAGAACAAAAAGTGAAATTAGTATAAAAAGTTATTGAGAACCCTCTCCCAATATATCACTCAAAGATTTTTTTGTATAAATATATTCTGTGGGCTTATCCATTAAATCCTTAACCCTACCAAGTTTTTTGTGAATCCACTTTTTTCCCAAATACTCAACATGATGTGAAGAAAAACAAATATCAAGATATGTTTGATTATCTAAAAGAACATAATTATAAGCCTGCCAGTTTTTCACAACCTCTACCGTAGGACAAAATTTCAATATTTTTGATCCAACTTTCTCCAACAAATTTTTCTTTCCTCTTTCCTTTCTAACTCTTTCTTCACCAGAACACCCAAGAATAACACCATTTGCCCAATCAGGCGCCTCACTAAGAATTTCTGCCTCTTTTTCATCAATGGTACAAATACTATAAGGTTTAACTTTAGGAGATTCAATATAAATAATTTTGTCCAGAGGGATATGTTCTCTGCATCCTGCATACCACGAACTTTCGTGAAGCCGCACAAAAAACATCTTATTAGAATCCCATAATTGAATCGGCGTAACAACAAGTATTTTTCTTATTTTATTTTTACCTTCCATAAAAATCTGCCTAGAAAAAGCTATATTTAATTTTACCCTCAAATATGAGGTTAATCAATAGAACTAATTAAATTAGGCATTAACTTTTCTTCTGCTCTCTTTAAATGTTCTCTAAAAGTAGAAACTGAAACATCCATCAATTTTGATAATTTGCCAAAATCAGTTTTCTTAGGCCAACAATAATATCCATTTTCAAACGCATAATTTAATGACTTTTTTTGGGATTCGGTTAATTTTGGTGCAAGAGTTGAAAAATAAATATCAATCAATTTCGTCTTCTCAATTTTTAATATTTTCACAAATTCTATTGTTTTTTCTAATTTTTCAATAAAATTAGTCAAAATAATTTTTTTCCACGAAGCCACTTCCCAATATTCAAATCCTTGTTTATCTACAATTACTGGTTTAACATATATTAGTTTAGGATTATAAAAAGTCGCAGGAATTTTATCTTTTCTAACTTCAATCAAGAAAATTGTATTTCCCTCCATTTCCAAATTTGTTACTCTCTTATCTTTCTTTAAATCAAGAACAAACTTTTTAATTTGTTTTGCATCACCATTAATCGTTTGGATTTGTGGAGAATAAGTCTTTCCTTTTTTCTGAAAAACACTAAAGGGCATTCCAGAAGTAGTAACTGCAAATTTTTCGCAGCGTGAGCCAATTATGCAATCATGTTTTATTTTTAATCTTGTTACCCACATACCATAAATATAAGGTTTAGAATTTATAATATTTTCTAAAATCACAAAACTTTCCCCTTCTTCAAACAATTATAAGCCCAAATATAAGTCCCAGCACTCCAAGCCTGCAAATTCCCATAAGTTTTTTTATTGACAGGATCAATCCACTCAGGAAAAAGCTGACTTTTCAAATTTGCTTTTGCTAATAATTGCAATTCTTTTCGAGCCTCATCAAATCGCTTCATTTTCACTAAAGCAACAACATAAACTCCTCCAATAAAAGGCCAAATCCCTCCATTCAAATAATGATTTGGTGTAGCCTTCGCATCATAATAATAATCTTCCCAATATTCCTCTTTTGGTTTTATCGGTGGAGCAATGCATTTCATAGGATACGGCCGCGCAATTCTATGCTTCTTAATATAATTTAAAATCAACTTAGATCTCTTCTTATCTGCAAGACCAAAAACAATCGCAAGCAAATTCCCCAAACTATCAAACCAATTCCCAATCTCTTTATATTTATTATGATTTTTCCACCGATAAGCCCAATAAAAATTTTTATTCCAAAGCCCGTCTTCCGCATTTTCATTCACAATCCTCTTAAGTTTTCTAATTCTTTTTTTATCTTCAACAAAATTCAAAACACCACAATAAAGTGCCTGTGTATTAATTGTTGCACCATATTTATTTGGAAACGCATCTTGCCAGTCTGTCGTAGGAAGTTGTTCCAAAATAGTATTCTCCCCAAAATCCCGATAGTGCAACCAAACTAAAGCTTTCTTTATCGCAGCCTCGTGCCTTTCAAACAAATTCGAATCATAATACCTTTTTTTATAAAAATAATGTCCGATGATAAACCACAAATTTGAATCAATTGATTTAAAGTCAACTTGTCTTTTTTTCTTATCAAGATTCAAAACAGCGTTTGGAATTTGCCCCAAATCACTTTGATACTTCTTCAAAATCTCCAAACTTTTTTTCCAGGTTTCTTTAAATTTATTTTCGTCATGCGTGCTTGCACCAATCATTGTGATATTTGTATCTCGCGACCAAATTCCTTTATAACCCTTAAATCCGCCAGACGCATAAAGCCCATGTTGAGTAGAACACTGATTCACAACTTCAATTGCTTTTTCATAAGTTTCATCCAAAAGATTTTTTTTCATCATATTAAATCAAAGTTAATAACTATTTTAAATTTAATTAAAAATTTTTTTATTTACAATAACTGTTAAATTCTTATGCTTCTTCAAAAAACTAACTGGCCAATCTAAACTAATTTTGCCCCGAATCAAATGTTCAAAAGCAACCTTTTTATTTTTCCCTGAAACAATCAATAAAATTTTTTTCGAATCTAAAATATTTTTAATTCCAATAGTAAATGCCCTAGAAGGCATTTTTCCATTTTTAAAATTTTTTGATTTGTCTTTCAAAGTTTTTTCATTTAAATTAATAAGTCTAACTTCTGAATTTATCTTAGAACCAGGTTCATTATATCCGATATGCCCATTACCTCCAAGACCTAAAATTTGTAAATCAATTTTATTTTTCTTTAATTTTCTCTCATAATTCAAACATTCTTTTTTTGGATTCTTGGTTTCTCCATTAAACAAATTAATATTTTTCTTTAAGATATTTATTTTATCAAATAAATTTTTATGCATGTAAAAATAAAAACTATTTTTATTTTTTTTCTTTATTGGAAAATATTCATCTAAATTAAAACTAATAATTTTAGAAAAATCAATTTTGCCTTCTTTAAATTTTTTAACCAAAAGTTTGTAAGTTCCTAAAACACTTTTTCCTGTAGCAAAACCTAGAATAAATTTTTTATTTTTAGGAATTTCTTTAATTAAAAATTCACAAGCTTTTTGTGAAAGCTCTTCATAATTATTAACTTTTATAATTTTCATTTCAAAACCTCGATTCCAGGAAGTTTTTCACCTACAATAAATTTTAATAAAGCACCTCCAGATAAACTGACATGTCCAAATTTTTTTTCACTAATTTTTGAAGCGCGAAGCGCATCAGACAAATGCCCTCCACCAATTAAACTAAAAGCTCTTGATTTTGATATTGCTCTTAATATCTCAAATGTTCCTTTTTCAAAACCTCTGTTACTAAAGTCTCCAACCGGTCCTTTCATATAAATTGATTTTGCTTTTTTTATTTCACTCAAAAAAATCTTCCTTGTCTTAGGACCAATATCAAAAATTTCATTTCTCGAAGGAAAATCTGCCAATTCCAAATTTTTTCTCTTTCTATTAATCTTTACACCAAAATCAACAGGCAAAATTATGTCCCTTAATTTAGGTTTTAATTTTTTCTTAATTTTATCAAAATCTTTAATTGTCTTTTTCAAATATTTTTCCTGGGCTCCAAACTTAAACTCTCTTGCAACTAAACACATTTGCCCAAATAAACCTCCACCCAAAACTTTATTTCTTCCTAAAAGAATTAAACAATCCTCTGGCTTTGCTCCACCTAAAATATACAATGTTTTTCCTAAATGAATCTTTTTCAAAGCATTTAATTCCTTTTCTAAAAGTAGGCCAGCATAGGACTTCATTTTTTTTGCAAAGCCAACCATACTTGCATGGCCTCTATGGCTATTAGAAAAAGCATCATTAACATAAATATCACACCAAAAACTTAAATTCTTAACAAACTTACCTCCACTAGAACTATATTCTTCTTTAAACTTTCTAAGATTTTCTAATAAAATTGCTTCTCCATTTTTTAAATTTTTAATTTCTAATTCTATTTTTTTGTCAAATAAACCTTTAACAAATCTAACTTTAGTATATTTAGATAAAAGCCTTGCATGAACTCTTAAACTTACACAATCATCTTTTTCTGGTCTTCCTTGATGAGCAATAACAACAACTCTAGCTCCTTTCTTCTTCAAAAATTTAATTGTTTCTGAAGCACACTTAATTCTCTCCCCTCGAATAATCTTTCCTTTCACAAAATTAGAATTAAGATCTGCCCTAAGCAAAACTATTTTTCCCTTAATATTTTTTATCTGAGAAATGTATTTCATTTCTTCCTCGGTTTTTTCAATTTCCTCATCACAATTTCAGTCTCATCTTCTGCTTTCAAAATTAAATAAATTGCAACAACAACTAAAATTGTTGCAATAATTGCTGCAAAAAACTCATATAATAAAATATCTCCTGTAGGAAAAAAAGATTCAATTGCGTCAAGAATAACTTCTTTCCAAATAAGTGCGGTCGCAATTGTAAATGCAGACACAATCGAAGTTTTGATAATTCCTCCAATAGTTATTTTTTTCATTTTTTCTCCAACAAAACAGCCCTACTAAAAAGAATTTTAGGGTATGAAATTTTCTTAAATCCTAAACTAAGAGCAATTTTAATTGTTTTAGCAAAATCTTTTTTAGAAACATGATGATTGGGTTCAACTATTAAAAATTTTGATCCTAATTTAAGAATATTGTAAACCTGTCTCATAAACTTTTCTTGACTTGGAACTTCATGAATAACATAAAAAGCCAAAGCAAAATTTATTTTTTCTTTGACCATCAAATTATCTGGCTTTGATTTATGTAATTTAATAGTTTTCTCCCATAATGTGCCTTCTATTTTTTTCTTTAATTTATTAAGCATTTCTTTTTGAATATCAAGAGCTATAACTTTCCCTTTTTTCCCTACAATCTTTGCCATAGCTACAGAAAAAAGTCCTGGCCCACAACCCAAATCTATAACTTTATCCCCTTTTTTAATATATTTTCCAAAAAGAAATTTAGGATTATGAATTATCTTTCGAATAAAATTATTTAAACTCCATGAATGCGACGCAGGACAAACCCTATTCTTATTTTTCATTTTTTACCTCCATAAATTTTATCCCAACGAGAAATATAATCAAAAGAGGCTAAAGCGGCCTTGCAACCTTCACCCGCAGCTGCAATAATTTGCTTTGCTGGAACATCAGTAACATCGCCTGCCGCAAAAATTCCAGGAACACTAGTCATATTCTCTTCGTGAGTTTTAGTTGACCTAAAAAGCATAATCTCTCCCCAACGATTTTTTTGCACATCTGTAAAATCTGCTTTTGAAATTAAACCAACTTCAACAAAAATTCCATCAATCTTAATCTCCTTTTCACCTTGCTTTTCATAAACAAGTAAATTAACTTCTTTATTCCCCTTAACCTCTTTAATTTTAGCACCTAAGAGTATTTCAATTTTTTTCTCTTTTAAAATTTTATCTTTCAAATAACTTTCTCCTCTTAATTTCTCCATTGCCTCAATTAAATAAATTTTCTTAGCATACTTTGACAAAAACAAAGCTCCTTCTAATCCAGAATTTCCCCCTCCTGCTACAGCCACAATTTTATCTTTATACAAAGGCGCATGACAAGTTGCACAATAATTAACTCCCTTACCTAAAAATTTTTCCTCCCCCGGAACATTCAACTTTCGTGGTTTTTTTCCAGAAGCAATCAAAATACTTTTTGATTCATAAAGTCCTTTTTTAGTTTTAACAAAACAAGAATTTCCTTTTTTCCCAACCTTAAAAACTTCCTCTTGTGTAACATTAATATTATAATCTTTTATATGTTTTTGAAATCTCTGGACCATTTCAATTCCACTCACATCGGGAATTCCAGGATAATTATCAACCTCAGAACTCCAAACCATCTGCCCGCCAAGATCAATACTCACAAGCAAAAAATTAATTTTTTGCCTCGCTGCATAAATCGCTGCAGTTATTCCTGCAGGCCCAGCCCCAACAATAATCAGATCATAAATCATTTTATCCCAACCACCTCAATAAATCAACCATTCTATTTGAATACCCAAATTCATTATCATACCAAGCCAAAACTTTTACCATATTTCCCATCACCTTAGTAGATTCTCCTTCAAAAATTGATGAATGAGAATTTTCAATAATATCACTTGAAACTAACTTCTCATCAGTATATTCTAAAACGCCCTTAAGATTTCCCTTTGAAGCATTTTTCATAGCCGCATTAACTTCTTCTTTGGTTACCTTGTGATGCAATTCTGCAACAAAATCTACAATTGAACCCACTGGAACTGGTACCCTCATTGCAAGACCATCAAGTCTTCCCTCAAGTTCAGGAATAACTTTTGCCGTGGCACTTGTTGCACCAGTACTTGTAGGAATTATATTCACTGCCGCAGCCCTCCCTCTTCTTAGTTTCTTATGGGGCAAATCAACAGTTCTCTGATCTCCAGTATATCCATGAACAGTTGTTAAAAATCCACGAGAAATTCCAAAATGATCATGCAAAACTTTTGCAACAGGTGCAAGACAATTTGTTGTGCAAGACGCGACACTGATTATTCTATGGTGCTTTCTTAAATCATAATGATTTACCCCATAAACAACAGTAATATCTGGATCTTTTGAAGGTGCAGAAATTAAAACCCGATTCGCCCCAGCTTTTAAATGCAAACTCGCCTGTTCATAATCTTTAAACCTGCCAGTAGATTCAACAACATAATCCACATTTAATTTTTTCCATGGAAGCTTTGACGGATCGCTTTCTCCAAAAACAATTATTTTTTTCCCATTAACTTTAATATGATCTGTACCAGCCTCAATTCTGCCGTCAAACTTTCCATAAACACTATCATACTTCAAAAGATAAACCATATTTTCTATAGACATTAAATCATTTATTGCAACAACACTAGCCCACCTTTTCTTAGTTAAAACTCTAAAAACAAGTCTACCAATCCTACCAAAACCATTAATAGCTATCTTCATATTTTCACCTCTTTACTTTTTTTGTACTCAAAAAATGTAGCTAAAAATTGCTTACAATTTTTTGACTTTCTGATATTTTAAAAAAGCTCAGAAGTTTAATAAATGTTTTTATTCTTCAAAAAAATAAAACTCCCCAGCCGAGCAGAAGTAATTTTGTCCAAATAAGGGGGGGTGATTTTTTTATTATTATGAAGAATTAAAGAGAAAGTGATTTATATAATTTTAGTTTTGAAGATTAATCTAATAGGTAAAGCAATCCTTCATCTTTTGATGCTGCAATACCAACTCTATCTCCACTCCTAATTCTCTCAAGTAAATTTGGAGCTGAACTAACCCCTCTTCCTAAATAAACAATTCCTTTTTCACATGCTATTGCTGCTGCATGTCCTGTTGTTCCACATTCAGAAGCATAGATGGCTTTAGCGTTTGTAACATATTGTTCTAATTGGGGTGGGACTTCGGGCGTAAGTAAAATATATCCGTCACTAAATTGTTTATTCATTTCTACTAAATCCCCATCAATATCAAAACTTCTGTTTACGTGGTCTACTCCTCTAACTACAACTGCAGGACCTTCAAAGATTCCTTGATTTCTTGTGTTCTTACTTCTAGCCAAAATTCTTTCTATGGGAATTTCTGGTAAAGTTATTTCTCTCTCACTCGCACTTATACTTGTTAATGGTCTCGCCTGTAAAACATAAAGAGTATTACTTCCATCTTCATATGCAAATTCCATATCCATTGGACAACCATATGCTCTCTCTATTAATTTGACTGTTTTAGCAACTTCCAAACTTTGTTCTTTAGTTAAAGAAGATTTTCCTACTTTCCAAAATGGAACTTTTGAAGTCACAACATTCTTTTTTCCTTTGTTAAAAACATCCATTTGTTTTTTCTTAGGACTTATATCTCTTACAGTGTTTCCTGTTACTGTATCCAATACTCTATAAATATCGCATGGTCTTCCATCAACAATGGAAGTGCATAATCCCCAAGTGCTTTCAATTAATATTTCATCTAAGTTGTTTGGGGAAGGTGAATAAGCAACTCCTGAAACATTTGGATTAATCATAGTTTGAACAACTGTAGCAATAGATTCATCAGAGGGTAATCTTTGAGCTCTTCTATATTCAATTGCCCTTGGAGTAAATAAACTAGCATATACTTCTCTAACTGCATCAACAAATTCTTTAAAATCAGTAACCCCTAAAATAGATTCATGTTGGCCAGCATAAGAATTTTTACTTCCGTCTTCATTTACTGAACTTGACCTTACTGCAACAGGTGTTTTTACTCTTGAAAATTCTTCTTCAAGTTTTGCAGTAATATCTCTATCAAAATGTGTTGATAAGAATCTTTGTCTTATTGAATCATAAGCTCTCTCACTATCTTGGTTTTGTAATGTTGCACCTAAAAAATCATTAAGTTTATTTTGATTTACCCAGTCAGCATAAGTTTCGGCAGAAATTACAAAACCTTGAGGAACATTAAAAACTTCGCTTAACTTAAGAAGATTATCTCCTTTTCCACCCCAACTTTTAACATCAGAAAGAAGATAAGGTTTTCCTTTTTTCAATCTCCTTATTATCATATCAATTAAACATAGTTGGGACAACTATCCTCCTTGTTTCTTGGTCTGTTTCAATTAATTGCCTTTGTCTCCTTTGTCTTGCTGTTACAGGAGTTATCATTGACTTTCCCACATAAGTCAAAGTTTTGCCATCTTGGTCAACCAATCCCAAATCATGTGCTGTTTCAACTTGTTCCTCATATTTTCTTGGCAAGCTTCCTTCAGTATCTAAGGCCCTCATTAAAGATTGCAATACTTCTAGAGAGCCTTCTGTCATAAATCCCATTTCATTTCTTAGTCTTATTGCTCTATAGAATCCGATCATCTCTTGGGGGGTTAATACTTTTCCATTTAGCTTTATTACAGAACCAACTAAATCCCCCCAACCGTTAAATCCCGTATCTAAATGTTCGCCCTCTGGATTCCAAGTATCCAATCTCCATGAACCCTCCCTATAGACAGACCACCATTGAACATCAGCAATATCTGCATAATTTGGCATAAAACGATTTAATGCAAAGAATTCTTCTCCAGCCAATTGTGAACGAGGTAAAGATAATACATCTGCAACCTGCGTTACTTCAGGATTATTTAAGCATCTTATAGCATTGTAATGTTGAGTTGCTCCAAATCTTGCTCTAACTTGCCCATCGAAGAAATATCTGATTTCTCTTGTAGCTTCAACTAATTGTCTTTGTTGGTCTTCAGGAAGCTCTTGAATCATATGGACTGCTTCTAAAACTCTTTCAACTTCTTCTTGAGTTGGTTCAACAAACGCATTCTGAGTATTTGCCTGTCTTGTTGCTCCCCAATTAATTCCTCCACCTCCAGAACTTGACCTTCTTAGAATAGGTATAGAATTATTAGAATAAATATTTTTAAGACCATAATCTATTTTATCATATTTTTTATTGATATCATTATTATTATAAATGATCTTTTCTAAACCATAGATTATATCATCTTTTTCCATAGATTTTTGCATTTACAGGAGTATTTAAATCTTTCCTTAGTTGTTCCTAAAAAGTGACAAATTATATAAATCAAGCAGTTAATTTTGTTTGGGATATCCTAATCCCTATCTGGGTGTTGACCAATAAATTTTTCAAAAAAATACCTAACTTCATTCCAAATAAATCCCCGGCTTTCGTTCGACTACGCTTGGGTGGACGAATGAACGACATCATTTCAATCAAGATAGATGCCGGGCTTTCCTGGTTTAGCTTTTTTTGCCTTTCCTTCAGGATCATATTTATTTTTATCATTAACTGCAAAAATTTCAACTTCTAAATTTGTTTTCTTTTTTATTAAATCACTTTCTTCTTTAAACAAATTAAATTCATTAGGAATAACATAAACAAAAACTTTTGATTTTCCCTCAACAAAACTTTTAATCCTATTAATGTCCTGCACCAACTTTTCAACAGCTTGCTCAGCCTTTTCAAAATTCTCATTAATTTTCTTTTCTTCAAAATTCGGCCAATCCGAAAGACTAATAAAACTTTTATTTCCAATTTTTTCCCAAAGCTCTTCAGTAACATGTGGACAAATTGGATGCAAAAGTTTCAAAGACTTTTCCAAAATATTTTTACTCACTTCTAAAGGAAGCGAATTAAATAATTCCCGAATTTTAATAACAGCCAAATTATATTTAAAACTTTCAAATTGATTTGTTACTTCTTTAATAATTTTGTTAAGTTTAGATTCAATTTTAACATCAACTTTTTTTGCAACCTTAACACTTTCAAAATAATCCATAACTTTATTCACAAATTTAAAACTGCCTTCAATTCCTTTTTCACTCCAATCAATATCTTTGTCTGGAGTTGCAACACTGACTAAAAACATTCTCGCTGCATCAATTCCATATTTTTTAGAAACAACCTCTGGCAAAACAACATTTCCTCTCGACTTACTCATCTTCTCACCATCAGGTCCGTGAAGCATTCCCTGATTAAATAAATTTTTAACAGGCTCATCAAATTTCAAAAGTCCAAGATCTCTCAAAAACTTTGTATAAAATCTAAAATAAATCAAATGCCCTGTTGCATGCTCAACACCTCCAATATATTGGTCCACAGGACACCAGTAACCAACTTTCTTTTTATCAAAAATTTCTTTTTTATTTTTATTATCACAATATCTTAAAAAATACCAACTTGAATTAACAAAAGTATCCATTGTATCTATCTCTCGACGAGCCTTTCCACCACATTTCGGACATTTTGTTTCCAAAAACTTTTTATAATTTTTCAAAGGATTTTCTGCACCGCTAAATTTAATATCATCAGGAAGCTTCACAGGCAAATCTTTTTCAGGAACTGGAACAATTCCACACTTTTCACAATAAACAATAGGAATCGGCGTGCCCCAAAATCTCTGACGAGAAACAAGCCAATCGCGAAGTTTAAAATTCACTACCCTCTTTCCTAATTTTTTCTTAATCAAATAATTAGTAATCTTTTCTTTTGCTTCTTGATTACTTAATCTGTCAAATTCCCCTGAATTTATTAAATTGCCCTCACCAGTGTAAGCTTGTTTTTTTATTTCTCCTCCAGAAATTACTTCTTTAATTTTAATTTTATATTTTTTTGCAAACTCAAAATCTCTTTTATCGTGCGCAGGAACAGCCATCACCATTCCTGAACCATAATCAGCAACAACAAAATTCCCAACATAAATCGGAACCCTCTCATCTGTCATCGGATTAATTACATGACTTCCAGTAAAAACACCCTCCTTTTCTAAACCAACCATATCCTTCTCGCGAGTAGATTTAATTTTTTTCAAAAATTTATCAACTTCTCCTTTCTGCTCTCCAGCAACCAATTCATTTAATTTAGGATGTTGTGCACTAACAACCATAAATGTAACTCCAAAAATAGTGTCTGGTCTAGTTGTAAAAATTGGCCAAATTTTATCATTAACTTTAAAATCAATTTCAACGCCATAACTTTTTCCAATCCAATTTTTTTGCATTGCCTTAATTTTTTCTGGCCAACCTTTCAAATTTTTAATCGATTCGTAAAGTTCATCTGCATAATCTGTAATTTTAAAATACCATTGCTCAAGATGCTTTATCTCAACTGCAGTGTCGTCGTGACGCCAACAATTTCCATTAACAACCTGCTCATTCGCAAGCACAGTATTGCATTTCTTGCACCAATTCACAGGAGCCTTTTTTTTGTAAGCAAGTCCTTTCTCAAACATTTTCAAAAAAATCCATTGATCCCATTTATAATAATCTGGCTTGTGCGCCTCGACAATTCTTCCCCAATCATAAGAAAGTCCGAGTGCCTTCATTTGAGCAACATAATTTTTAATCGCAGTTTCAGTAAATTTCTTCGGATGCGATCTCTCCTTTATCGCGGCATTCTCTGCAGGAAGCCCAAAACTATCAAACCCCATTGGATAAAGAACATTAAATCCCTGCATTCTTTTAAATCTCGCATAAATATCTCCAATAGAATAATTAAGAGCGTGCCCCATATGAAGGCCTGACGCCGAGGGATAAGGAAACATTTCAAGACAATAAAACTTCTGTTTTTTAGATTTCTCACTAACCTCAAAAATCCTCTTTTCTTCCCAACGCTTCTGCCACTTTTTCTCAATCTTTGCAAAATTATGTTTCATAAAAAAACAACTACTAACAAACTTTTAAATATTGTCATCAATTAATTAAACAATGGAAAAAATTAAGGCATACATAATTGGAGAGATAATTTCAAGCAACACAGCCGAAGCTTACTCGCTCTACCAAAAATCTACATTTGGAGAACCTAAATCAGGAAAAATTAATTACATGGCAAGTGAAACACTTTACTTAGTTGAAAAAAACAAACTCGAAGTTTTTGAAAAAACCAAATCTTTAACTTTTCAAGAAATTTTTAATAAATTAAAAAAAATAGATAAAAAAATTCAGATTAAATACCCAGTTTATAAAAACCTAAGAGAAAAAGGGTACATTGTTAAAACTGCGCTAAAATTCGGCGCTGACTTTCGTGTTTATCCAAAAGGAAAAAAACCTGGAAAAGAACACGCCAAATGGATTGTCTTCTGCGAACATGAATCATCTAAAGAATCTTGGCAAAATTTTTCAGCTAAAAATAGAGTTGCACATTCTACAAAAAAGAAACTCCTCTTAGCGATCCTCGATGAAGAAGAAGATGTTTCATATTATGAAGTAGGTTGGATTAGACCATAAAAATCTTTATAATATATCTATTTCTATTGATTACATGCCAGCACAAGACACAACACCATTAAAAGACAAAATAATCTCAACACTGCGCATCGAAGGTCCAAGCTTACCTGTCCGTATAGCAAAAGCCACAAACCAAAGCATTCTTTTTGCCAGTGCCTTTTTGTCAGAATTAGTAGCAGAAAAAAAAGTAAACATTTCAAATATGAAAGTAGGCTCTTCTCCAATTTATTTCATCCCCGAACAAAAATATAAAATAACAAAATTTTCTGAACACCTAAAAAGCAAAGAAAGAGATGCATACATTCTTTTAAGAGACAAAAAATTTTTAATTGATTTAGAACAAGAACCTGCAATCCGCGTCGCACTTCGTGCAATTAAAGATTTTGCAATTCCTTTTGAAAAAAACAATCAATTAATTTGGAGATTTTTTACAACCCCAGAATCAGAATATTCTGAACCAAAAAAACTTGAACAAAAAATTGAAAAAGAATCTCTTGTTGCACAAGCAGTAAAATTAAAATTACAACAAGAAGAAAAATCAAAAGAAGAAAAACAAATAAATATTTTTAATAAAAAATTAGAAAGACCAAAGAAAAAAACAACAAAACCTTTAAAGAAAAAATCATCCTCTCAAAATCAACAAGACAAATTTTTCAATATTGTTAAAGAATATTTAAATAAAAAACAAATAGAAATAATAGACATAATTGGTTTTAGCAAAAATAATTTAACTCTCAAAATAAATAAAAATGGAGAAAAACTTTTAATAGCTTTCAACAAAAAGAAAATAGATGAAAAAGATATTTTAAATGCATATAAAAAATATGAACAATATAAATTAAATTATATTATTCTCCTTTTAGGAGAACCTTCAAAGAAAATACAAAATCTAATAAATGCGATAAAATCACTCGATAATTTAGAAATTATTGAATAAAAACCTTTAAAAACTAATTTTGCTGTCAATTAATCATGGGAAAAATTAAATCAAAAATGATGCGAAGAACAGTTCATGATCTTAAAAAAAATGACATTGAATTTACAGAAAATTTTGAGAAAAATAAGAAAATTCTCGGAGACACAATGCCTTCTAAAAAATTAAGAAACAGAATTGCCGGTCTCGCTTCAAGACTAGTTAAACAAGAAAACGCAGAAAAACCAAAAATAGGAAAAATTAGTGCTTAGACAATTTATTTATTTTTCTCTCCAATCTTTTAATATCTTTTTGTATTTGTTTTAAATATTTATTTTTCTTCAGACTAATCAAAAGATAAACAACATTAAAAATAATCCACAACAAAATAACAACCCCAATAGCCTGAAGCCAAGTCGCAAGTTCTCCAATTTCAAAAAGAATTTCAGGCATCAATTCACTTGTTGTATTAATCACTTCTCCAACTGCCATAAAAACCAAAAGAAAAGAATCTTTTTAAACCCTCTATAATTATTAAGTTTGACGCTGTAGCTCAGAGTTTAGAGCGCGGCTCTCATGAGTTAAAGATCTTAGGAAACTAAAAATTTATCTGCTGAGTCAGGCCGAGGTCGGGGGTTAAATTCCCCCCAGCGTCATTTGAATTAAAAGAAAATACACTATTAATAATTTTTCAGTGTTATTTAATCTCAAAACTCTTAAGCTTTTTTTTCAAATTCCAGCAACGAAAATTATCTCCTTCTCTTCTAGGAATAATATGGACATGAAAATGTGGAATAACTTGTCCTGCTATTTTTTTACAATTATTAATAAAATTAAAACCCGAAACCCCATATTTTTTAACCAAAACAATTGTTGTTTTTTTTATGGCATCCATTAATTCAGAACCTAAACTTTCTGGCAGATCTAAAACAGTTTCAAAATGTTTCTTACAAATAACTAAAGCATGGCCTTCAACTTCAGGATCTTTATCAAATATGCTAAAGAAATTTCCATTCTCATAAATCTTATCTGCAGAAACTTCCCCTCCAACTATCTTGCAAAAAACGCATTCTTTCATAAAACAAATTAGAAACAATAGTTTAAAAAAATTTATATTTAAAAAAAATAAAAAATTAATAAAAGTTATCTCCTCTTTTTCTTTTTAGCTTTCCTTTTAACAACTTTCTTTTTGACAACTTTCTTTTTCTTAGCAGCAGCGACGGCTCTTTTCTTTTGCTTCTCAAGTTTTGTCACTTGCTTCTTAAGACTTCGAATCTTTATCTCAAGTTGCTTTGGGGTTTTACCTTTAGCCATTTTAAATTTACCTCTTTTAATTAATTAGATAAAGAATTTTTAATTTAAAAAGTTTATTAAAATCTAAATAAAAAATTTAATGGAAGATTATGAAAAAAAAATTATTTCTTCTTTTTCTTTTTTGTCTTCTTAGCGGTCTTCTTAGCTGCTTTCTTTTTTGCTGCCATTTAATCACCTCAATTTTAATTACAAAAACAAAGATCTCATTATTTAAAAACTTTATTTATTAAACATCAAAATCAATTTTCCAGCTTTCTCAAATTCAATTTCACCTTCGATTAATTTCCTAAAAACATTTCTCAAATTTTTTATTTTAACTCGAATCTGTTTTGTTGTATCTCTATCCCTAATTGTTACATCTTTATTTTTAACAGAATCTCCGTCAATAGTTATACAATAAGGGGTTCCAATTTCGTCATTCCTAGCATATCTTCTTCCAATGCTACCAGATCTATCAAAATTAATGATCCATTCTTTCCGTAAATCATCAACAATCTCTTTAGCAAGAATTTCAAACTCAGGCCTTTTAATTATTGGAAAAACAGAGGCTTTAACTGGAGCAATTTTAGGATTTAATTTCAAGACCACATTATTTCTTTTTTCATCAAAAAAATAAGAATCAAACATAAAAACTAAAAAAGCTCTCTCAACGCCTAAAGAGGGTTCAGCAACAACTTCTGGCAAAAACTTTTTCTTTTCCTCTTCGTCAAAAACACTCAAATCTGTTTTTGAAAAGTCCTTGTGTTTAGTTAAATCATAATTTCCCCTATCTGCAATTCCTTCTAATTCCCTCCAACCAAAAGGAAATTTATATTCCAAATCCCAACAATCTTTTGAATAATGAGCAAGCTCATCTTTTCTATGTTGACGAATTCTAAAATTATTTATATCCACTCCAAAATTTTTAAACCACAAAAGCTCTGTCGCAAGCCAATACGCATGCCATTTCAAATTAATAATTTTATTTTCATAAGCACTTTTAATTTTCATTTTAATTGGCTCTTTATTTTTTTTCTGATCTTTTTCACTATAAATTAAAACTTCCACGTCGGGAATTTTATAAATACAATTTTTACTAGACTTCACAAAGTACTCCATTTCCATTTGCTCAAACTCTTTAGACCTAAACAAAAAATCCCTTGGAGCGATTTCATTTCTAAAACTTTTACCAATCTGTGCAATCCCAAACGGAAACTTCATTCTTTCATTTTCATAAACTAATTTAAAATTAGTGAAAATTAATTGTGCAGTTTCTGGCCTTAAATAAGATTTAGTTTCTTCTCCAACAATGGTTTCAAACATTAACTTAAAATCTTTTGCAGAGTTAATATCATAATCACCCCCACAATCACATTTAACTTTTCCAAGTTCATTCCTATCAATCTTAGAAGGTTTTTTACACTTTTTGCAAACAACAAAAACATCACTAAAATTTTTTGCATGTCCTGAAGCTTCCCAAACTTTTGGATTTGTAATTATGCTCCCATCAATTCCAGTAATATCTTCTCTTTCTTGAACATGATATCTCCACCAATTCTTTTTAATATTATTTTTCAATTCAGTTCCTAAAAAACCAAAATCCCAAAAACCCGCAAACCCGCCATAAATTTCTGAGCTCGGATAAACAAAACCTTTTCTCTTACAAAACATTGCCAAATCTTCTACAGAAATTTCTCTTCGTTCAAATTTAAAAATTTTTTTTTCTTCTTCCTTATTCATACTTTGAATTATTTTTTCTGCCTTTTTAATTGCTTCGCCTTTATCTTTTCCAAGATAACCCAAATTTTTACTAATAACTTTTCCCTTAACACGAACACTTTTACGAAGATAATAATAATCTTTTCCATACACTTTTTGCTTTACAACATAAACCATAATTTACATACTACAAAGAACTATTTAAAACTTTTTATTAACTACGTTTATTTCCCTTATAAAATTTTTTCGCAAGGTCTGCTTCTTTTCTTGCCTGATTTTTTGAAACTTTTCCATGACATTTAATACCTTTTACAATCTTAGAATCAATTTCTTTTGATATTCCAAAACGACTCCCCCGACCTAATCTAATCCTATTCCGAGTTTTATCTTCTGCATTTTTTCTATGTTTTCTAATTCCCCGCACAACAAAAAAAGTAAAAACCAAAAACAAAATAATAAACCCAAAACTAATAAGATTATCTGTTCCACCAATTCTATCAAAAATTGTAAATCCACTAATTGTTCTTCCTAATACAATATTTTCTTGAATAAACCCAGAATAAGTTTCTGAATTAAAATTAATTAAAATGCCTAGCTCACCTTCAAGGCCAGGAGGAATAGTAAGATATTTTTGAAAATTCTTTTTTTCATCAGAATTAATAAAACTAGTTTGATTACCTCCTGCAACTTTTCTCCCATCAACATCAAAAATTAAAAATTCGACATAAACCTCCTGCTCTTCTCCAGAAAATTCTTCAATTAAATAATCAATCTTAACTCGTTCATCTAAATCCCTCTCTAAATTAATTAATTCAAAACCAAGAGTTTTTTTAACGATCTCAACAGTAAATGAAGTTGAAACATTTTCCTCCTTACAAAACAAACCTACTTGCAAATTATATTCACCAGGACCTACATCTTCAGGAATATTCACATCAAAAACAAAATTATATTCTTCTCCAGAAGCCAAACCTTTTTTTTCTATGTAAGAAATCCAAGAAGAATCTCCAACACTTCTAAATACACAATCATTCAAAAAACTTTTTCCAGAATTTTTAACTTTCCAAGATAAAATCTTTTTAACTCCAACATTATTTACAACAAAATCATCTATTCCATCAAAATTTAAATCTTTCTTAGGTAAGGCAGCAGAATAATTTCTAATAGAAAAACTACTCCCCCCAGAACTTCCACCGCCCGAAGAAGAACTTGTTACAACAACTGTATCAACTGAAAAAGAAGAATTTGAAAAATTAAAATTTCCCGCGCGATCATTTGCATAAAAATTCAAAACAAAATCTGCATCAAGAGTAACACTAAAAGAACTTGCTCCAGCAGAACAATTTACTGAAGTATTTGTTATTTCAAAATTTTCTCCACGTTGCACATTATACCAACAAGAATTCAATGTAAAATCAGAAACTTCCCAAAACAAATCTACATTTCTCGAATTTTTTGTTCCACTCGGACCTAACAATTCAAGAGACGGTCCAATAGTGTCAACATAAAAAGTTTTATTTCCATTAAATGCAGAATTACCCTGGCTATCATTACAGCGAATATTCCACTTATAAAAACCATCCGATAAATTCAAAGTAAAATTATTCGCAGAATAATTAATTGGAAAAAAATCCACATCAATTAATTCCCAAGACCCAAAAAAATTTCCAAAAAATTCGCATGCTTCTAAATCAATATCTTCAGGAGTATAAGTAAAAACAATATTTTCTGAACGATCTAAATAAACTCCTGCAGGCGAATCTAACCAAATTGTAGGTGCACCAAGATCAACATAAAATTCCACAAGACCAAAAGCAATTTCCCCTTCACTATCATTAGCATAAACATACAAATCATAATTCCCATCAGAAGAAACATTAAAAGTTGTATTTCCACAATTAACAAGACTAATATTTTCGCCAGAATTTAAATTATACCAACAACTCTCAATATTTCCGTCAACATCCTCAACAAAATAATTTAAAGCAATCCCCTCACCATAACCAAAAGTCATACCCTCTTGAGGATTAATAATTTCTAAACTAGGAGCAGTATTAACAACATTAAAACTTTCATTGGCAATTCCCAATAAACCCTCGCTGTCATTCACATAAACATACAAATCATAATTTCCCACATTCAAATCCAAAGTAAAATTCAAACAACCTACAATACTAATATTTTCCCCGCCAACATTATACCAACAAGAATCTAAATCGCCCTCCAAATCTAAAATTGAATAATTAACCCAAATATCATCAACAACACTATAAGATTCCTGACTCGGCTCGACTAAAATTACATCAGGAGCAGTGTTAACAACACTAAAATCAACAGAATCAATTCCAATTAAATCCAACGAATCATTTGCATAAACAACCAAAGAATAATCTCCTGAACTTAAATCTAAAGTTATATTCTCACAATCAACAAGACTAATATTTTCACCAGAATTTAAATTATACCAACAAGAATCTAAATCTCCTTCAAAATCAGAAATTGAATAATTTAAAGAAATCAAAGAGTCACTACTATAATTTGTTTCAGTCGGCTCCAAAATAAAAATTCCTGGCGCAGTATTATCTAAAAACGCAACACTTCTTGCTTCGGTTTGATTCTCATTTCCATAAATATCCTGAACATAAGAATAAAAATCATAATTGCCTGCATCTAATTCTGTAAAATTATTTGAATAAGAACCTGCATCATAAAGTGCAGAAACCTCGTCCTCAGTAAGAACACGATTAAAAATTAAAACCTCGTCAATAGATCCATTAAAATAATCATTATACCCCCCAGCACTTCCTATTTGAAAACGAATGTCACTTTTAACAGGCAAGGGCCTTATTCCCTTTGGAGTTACTTTATTATCAACATAAACATTTCTATCCCCATCAGAATCAATTGTCATAGCAAGATGGTGCCATTGGTTTGCGCTTTTATTAGAAAATACTTGAGCATTATATCCTCCTGCCCAAAACTTTAAATCCCCCCCAACCTCGCCAGTAATTAAAAATTCTTTATTGTAATAAGTCCCAATAATTTTTTGATTAGTAGAAGGAATTTCATTTTCTTTTACCCATAAAGAAACTGTATAAGGTGCAAGAGGAAAATCAAAATCATCCCGAGAAATATCAACATAATCATTAACTCCATCAAAATACAAAGCATTTCCAAATTTTCCTTCTGCAGAAATAGCCCCATAATTCACACCGTCATTCCCTTCTCCAGAATAATCAATTATTCCCCCAGAAGTTTCATTCATTTTCCAGAAACCAACTAAAGAATTATTAAAATTAATAAAACTATAAATTTGTGACTCATCGCTTAAATCAATACCTACATTCGCCCAATCTTGTTCAAAAGAATTATAAGAACCTTCTTCAGTTGTTTCAGAATCAAAAGAAATTTCTGGAGAATTCTCTTCTAAATTAAAATAGTTTAAAGAAACATTATAAATCTCTGGACTAAAAAAAGTTCCTTGCGTAGAAAAAAATCCCTTGTACTGAAAAAATCTAGAATACTTTTCAAAAGAATTGTCCAACGACGTAAAAAAAGTTGATGAAGTGTTGTCAGGGCCTACAAAAACCCCGTCACTGCAATCTGGCAAAGAACAATTTCTTACCTGAAATTCCAAATCTGTAAAAATTGAATACTCTGTAATTCCTTTTGGATCATTAGAATCAGGCCCATTTAAATCTCCATGTTCAACCCAATTAACTCCCCCATCGCTAGATTTAAAAAATCTGCCAATACAATCTACAACATAAATTCCTCCAAAAGAATCAGAACCAATAGAACATCCTGCATTTGAATAAGGAGTAAAATCGTCGTTAACTTTTGTCCAGGAAACACCATAATCTGTAGACTCATAGACATCATAATTTAACAAAATATAAAGATTCCCAGAAGAATCAACAACCATGCCATCTGTTCCTGTAGATCCCCCATAACCATCATTAACTTTTGTCCAGGAAACTGCTGCATCTTCAGAAACATAAACATCTCCAGAACCATCAACAATAAAAATTGAACCGCTAGAATTTATTGCAATTCCAAGAGCATTGTTGGTTGCCCCACCATTAAAATCTCCTTTCAAAATCCATGCCTCACCATCATCCTGCGATTCATAAACATCCCCTGAACTATCGACAACAAACAAATTCCCCTCTAAATCAGCTTCCCCTAATACTAACGAACTATCTGCAAAACTATTATTCACCACACTAAAACTAACTCCAAAATCATCAGACCTCCAAACTTCTTGATTAGCATTAGAGATGATATAAATATAATTTCCATAAGAAAAAATATCTTTAGTGTCTGTTGTTCTTCCAAAATTATCCTCGGTTTGCCTCCACAAAAAACCAGTATCATTTGAATTAAAAACATCTCCTCCTCCATCCACCCCAAAAAAATAAGAATTCCTCTTTAAATTCTCCCCAGAATTATTCCACAATAAAGAAGAATTATAATAAACCAACAAATGCGTCCAATCTATTGAATAATAATTCCCCTGACTAGCATTAGGAAAAGTGCATCTCAAATACAAATTATTTAATTCTGAAATTTCATCTATTTCAAAATTCTCAGTTAAATCACAATTGTAAACAGTCTTATCACCAATCACTGGTTGCAAACATTTTTCATTACTCCAACTTGTGCCATTATCTACAGAAATTTGAAAACCAACATAAGCTCCAGAGTCATAATAAAAAGTGTGGCAATAACCAAAAACATTTTTAATCACATCTGCACTCCCCAAAGACGAATCCCATGATTGAACCTCAACTCGTTCCCACGTAGTAGAACCACCCAAATCCTCCACAGCACTAGTTATGTCTCCTCCATACTCATCTTCAACATAAGTTGGATAAAAAATAATTTTCTCATAACTTTCATAAGGCGTAGTCATCCAATCAAAAAAATTCCAAGAAACTTTCTTGTTCCCATCAAAAACCTGGCTCAAATAAGCACCAGTCAAATTTTCTCCAAATAAAACAACACTCTCCCCATCCCAAGTCGTATTCAAATAAATTCCTTCATCAAATTCTGACTGAGAATTATCAGCAAAACTTCCTGCAAACGCAAATCCTATTAAAAAAATTAAAACCACCAAAATACCTCTTTTATTCATCTTCATATTAAGATTTCTGCGTTTTTAAAAATTATTGAAAAATAATCAAACAAAAACTTTTAAATAATTACTTCACATTTCAAAATAATGAAAAAAATAATGATTTTATTGATTGCTTTAGTATTATTTTCTTCTCTGGTATCGGCTTATTCAATTGACATAGAATTCCCAAATGGAAAGGCTTTTACTTCTGGAGAACCAATAACTTTCAAAGCAACAATCTACGACGAGGGTAAACCAATTGAAGGAGATATAGAAATAACAATACAAGATTCTGAAAAAAGATTAACAAAACAAATTGTTGAATCAACAAAAGTTTCATCAGTTCAACTACAAAATGCAGCATCGGGCCAAGGAATAATAACTGCAGAAATACAAGACACAAAAGCAATTGCATTTTTTGA
>Ga0272443_10000496_pt1 | contig 72397 bp, 59 predicted proteins | sample SSMAcet12_FD_193581 | JGI IMG/M metagenome (GOLD analysis project Ga0272443, IMG submission 193581) | Marine sediment archaeal communities from Little Sippewissett salt marsh, Falmouth, MA, United States - SSM-Acet-12 | ecosystem: Environmental > Aquatic > Marine > Wetlands > Sediment ...
TCACCGGTGTCTCCCCGGTTTCTGCTATCTTCTGAGTCTTCTCACCGATCCTGACCAGAATCTTCTCTGTCAGTTCGGGTGGTAGTACAAATGTTATTCCCGTTTTCTGTGACTGGACCGAATCAGCCAGTATCTTCTCGAGTTGAGGATCGAGAGTTATCACATTCATCTTGCCGTCGGGATTCAGGTGCATGTGCGTAATATTCCTGCGAAGTGCATACCGGCAATATTCGGCGAGCACATCCGGTTCCTTTGTCGCATCTCCATAATCCGCGAGAGTTTCGAGAATACTCTGCATATCACGGATCCCGACTCTCTCGGTCAGAAGGTTCTGCAGTACCTTGTGCAGCGTTGAGAGATTGACTATCTCCGGAATCACGCCATCTACAGCAGCCGGAGCGTCTTTCTTGACAGCATCCAGAAGGTTCTGTGTGTCCTGTCTTGTGAGTATCTCACCAGAATGATCTTTGACAACTTCACTGAGATGAGTTGCGATAACCGCAGCAGGCTCCACAACCGTAAAGCCTCTCATCTCCGCCAGTTCTCTCAGATTCGAGATTATCCACTTTGCTGGAAGTCCGAACGCGGGATCTGTCGTGTTGAATCCATCAAGGTCATCCTTTATCCCACCCGGATTGATCGCAAGCAGGTGGTCGACCATCAATTCGTAGGAGGCAACCGTTGTGCCCTTCACCTTCACCTGATACTCGCTCGGTTTGAGCTGTACATTGTCACGAATACGAATCGGCGGTACGATTATCCCGAGTTCCTGTGCAAGCTGTTTGCGAATCATACTCACACGGGAGAGCAGATCACCACCCTGTTCGGTATCAACCAATGGGATCAACCCATACCCGATTTCGAGTTCAAGTGTATCGAGCCGGAGGAAATCTTCAGCCTGAGCCTCAGTCGTTTCCTCACCCTTCTGCTTCTTTGGAGCTTTTCTCTCCCTTTCTTTTTCAACCTCAATCTTTTTCTGATTGCGCACGAGAGTTATCCCCGCTATTCCACAGAGAATACCCAGAAAACCAAACGGAACAGTCGGCAGACCGGGCACTATTGCAAGCAGGAACAGAATTCCGGATGCGACGAGTATGGCTCTCGGCTGTCTCGTCAACTGCTTCGACATATCGTGTCCGAGATTAGATGACGCGGCGGCGCGCGTGACGAGAATACCGGCAGAAGTCGAGATTATAAGCGCGGGAACCTGAGTTACGAGACCATCACCAACCGAGAGTAGTGTGTAGGTCGTCAACGCCTCACTCAGGCTCATCCCTTTCTGGAGTGCGCCAATTATGAAACCACCGATGACGTTTATAAGCGTAATCAAAATACCGGCGATTGCATCACCCCGCACGAACTTGGAGGCACCGTCCATAGCGCCGTAGAAATCCGCCTCGCGTGCGATATTGTCTCTTCTCTTGCGAGCTTCCGCCTCGCTGATAAGACCGGCATTCAGATCAGCATCAATCGCCATCTGCTTGCCGGGCATGGCATCCAATGTGAATCGTGCTGCGACTTCAGAAATTCTGCCCGCACCCTTCGTAATAACCACGAACTGGATTACGACCAGAATCAGGAAGATTATGAATCCAACTACATAATTCCCCTTCACCACGAAATTACCGAATGCGTTGATGACCTCGCCGGCGTATGCCTCACCCAGAATCAATCTCGTTGAGGCAACATTGAGCGACAACCGAAGCAGTGTCACGACGAGGAGCATTCCGGGGAATACAGACAGCTCAAGCGGCTTGGTGATATATAGTGTGGTCAGAAGAATAATGACCGACATGGATATATTGAACGCGAGGAGTACATCCAGGAAGTGAGGTGATACCGGTACTATGAGTACGATAAGCACTCCCACTACGGCTACTGCCATGTATATATCAGCCTGCTTTGTCAGCTTCGAGAATGTACTCTCACCGGCCATCAGACTTTACCCTTCAATCTGTAGACATACGCCAGCACCTCCGCCACAGCCTTGAAGAACTTCGGCGGAATCTGCGCGCCCACCTCGCACGCCTTGAACAGAGCACGTGCCAGTGGTTTGTTTTCCACGATCGGAACGTCGTGTTCTTTCGCGAGCTCCTTGATGTGCTTCGCTACCAAACGCTGCCCCTTTGCTATCACCGTCGGAGCGTCCATTGCATCCGAATCATACTGTATTGCGACTGCATACTCTGTCGGGTTTGTCACCACAACATCAGCCTTCTTGACATCCGCCATCATTCTGCGCATCGACTGTTCGCGCTGCAACTGACGGATCTTGCCTTTAATCTGTGGATTACCCTCGGTATCCTTGCCCTCTTCCTTGATCTCCTGCTTGGTCATTCGAAGTTGCTTCTCGAACTCCCATTTCTGGAAGGCATAGTCGATAACGGCGATGACGACCAATGCTATGCTGCACTTGATCGCCACACGAAATGCCGCCGCACCGAACATTCCAAGAATCTGGCTAACCGATAGATCCGGGAGAACCGGAACTGTATCGAGTTCGGCTTTGACAGCATAGACTGCAACTATTCCTATGACTGCGAGCTTCGCGACATTTTTGAAAAGCTCGAACAGCGATCTGACAGAGACGAGCTTTGTCATTCCCTGGACTATGTCCAATTTATCCAGCTTCGGTTCGAGGGGTTTGGCCGTGAAGAGGAAACCAACCTGCATCAGGTTGATCGCAACTCCGATCACCGCGAGCAGAAGAAGTATCGGACCAATTGCGACAGCGAATGTCGTCAGGGCTGTCTTGAAATAGAGCGTGAAATTCGTAGCTGAAATCGAATGCGAGGTCGCGTTGGCAAAAATAAACTTTGCAAATCCCTGGATCTGCTCAAGCGAATTCGGGAGCAGGAAATAGAGAGCCGCGATACCGAATACCAGTATAGCCATAGAGGAAAGGTCCTGAGATCGTGCTACCTTACCCTCTTTGCGCGCCTCCGCTCGTTTCCGCGGAGTTGCTTTCTCTGTTCTTTCCTGTGCGGGCTTATCCGCCACTTCTACCTCGCAAGACTAACTAAAAGACTACTCAGGTTCTCATCAAGCCGTAGAACGGCATTCTGGAACACGACAGCCAGTACCGGAAGGGTCAGGGCGACAATGAGTAGTCCGAACATGATTTTTATGGGAAAGCCGACGATGAAGATATTCATCTGAGGTACCGTTCTCGCGACAATACCGAGAGCACAGTCCGTCAGGAATATCGCCAGCATCACCGGGCTTGCTATCTTCACTGCCAGGATGAATGTTCCTGCACTGAAGCGAATCAGTGCATCCGCATTCGAGAACTGGAACGCTACGGTTCCCATCGGGATGAGCTTGAAACTGTCGATCATCGCGCTGAGGATCATGTGATGACCATCCATGATGAAAAAGAGCAGAGTCGCTATCATCCCCTGAAACTGACCGATGATCGAGATATTCTGCGATGTCGTCGGATCGATCACGTTCACGATCGCGAATCCGATCTGAAATCCGACTATTCCACCGGCAAACTGAACCGAAACGAAGAGCAGATAGAAAATGAAGCCGATCATCGCACCCATTAGAAATTCGGTCGCACCGATTCCCAGAAGCCCCAGCAAACCATCCGGCGAAACAAATGCTTCATTTTGTACGAATGGAAAAGTCAGTATCGCCATCAACATGGCAAAACCGATCTTGAGTTGCATCGGTATGCTGCGCTGACTGAAGATGGGTGCAACCGCAAGAACGCCGGAGGTTCTGAACAGACTCAGTAGGAATATTTCCAACTGTGACTGAGTTATGCTGAGTATGGATGTCATCCCTGAACGGTTCCCTCGAAAGAGTTATTCCCTGCTGTTTACCATTGGTTTTGCAAACAATGTGCCGGGGGCGCAACAGACTTAATATGTTGCGGGACAATACACTAAGATAACGAGGCTGGCGAGAATTGAGATGTGAGGGGAATTATTTTCAGCCTGCAATGAAGTTTTTTCTGTGGGAGAAGAGCAAAGAGAAGTGGTTGTATTCGATGGTCTTGCGTACAATTGTCTCAACAGACGCTATGGAACAAGAGTCGGTATCACATCAAAGAGTCTGGTGGTGAAATCCGTGATAATGTTAATCATCCAGGGAAGAAACAGCATGAGTGCACCACATACAGCCACAATCTTCGGGATGAAGGTAAGGGTCATCTCATTGACCTGAGTAACCGCCTGAAATATAGCAACCGACAGTCCCACAAGAAGCCCGAAGCCGAGCATCGGCCCCGCCACCATCAGGACGAGCAGAATAGCCTCTCTACCGAGAGTAAGTACGAAATCAACAGTCACTCTTACCACCTGCCTTAGCTATAGAAGCTCGTAACGAGCGAATTAACGAGTAAATACCAACCGTCAACAAGAACGAAGAGCAGTATCTTGAACGGCAGCGCCACCATAATCGGCGGCAGCATCAACATACCCATAGACATCAATACAGATGCGACCACCATGTCTATCACAAGAAACGGAATAAACACGACAAACCCTATCTGGAACGCAACTCTCAGCTCTGAGATTATAAAACCGGGAATCAACACCCAAACCGGAAGATCATCCTTGTTTTTCGGTTTTTCCAGACCGGCGAATTTGACAAAGAGCGCAATATCCTTCTCACGAGTCTGCTTGAGCATGAAATCTTTTATGGGAGTTACCGCATTTTCATAAGCTTCATCCTGCGACATCTGACCGTCTATGTACGGTTTGATCGCTCCCTTGTGGACTTCGCTGATTACGGGAGCCATGATGAATATCGTAAGTATCAACGACAGACCAACAATCAACTGCGCGGGAGGCATCTGATGAGTTCCCATCGCCTGACGAACAAATGACAGTACAACGACAATCCGAATAAACGAGGTCATCATCATCACAATGGATGGAGCGAGTGTCAGGATTGTCAGAAGGATTATAATCTGCAGTGTAACCGAAAGATCTGACGGATTGTCAGATTCTTCAACCGAGAATGATATTTTTGGCAACCCCTGGGCGGATGCATCATCCGGCAGAACCATCGACACAACGCAGAGAACCAGGGCTGTCAGCACAACCTTCCTGAGAAATTCCGATTTCATAATTCTGATCCTATCAGACTTTCGAAACAATTGTCGACAGTTGAGTCCGCGCCTGTTTGAAATAATCTGTGAAGGAGGAGCCTCCCTCCTTACCGGGTTTCTTCTGTAGTGAGGTGAACTCCTGATCGGAGACATCGGCAACAAGATTAATGCTGTTCTCCGAGACTCCAACAAGGAGCATCTTCTTTTCCACCCTCAGAAGACACACGAATTTCTTTGGCGCAAAATAGCTTCTCTCGAGTACTTCGAGAGATCCTTTCCCTCCCAGCAGCCCGGCGCGTCCAAGCGAGAACTTCCGGAGTACGAGCGTGACGACATAGATCATCACCACAATCACCAGAAGCGCTATTCCGAGCTTCGTAAGAACGGGAAACAAACCATCCGTTATACCCGGTACCGGCACATCCTCTTTGCCGTCCTGGGCAAATGCCGCCGAGCTGAAAATCATCAGCAGAGCAGCGAGAGTCCTTGTAAACATCCTATTCTCCCAGACTCTTCAAACGTTCCTCAGGAGATATGAGGCTCGTTATTCGAAGACCGAAATTTTCATCGATCACAACGACCTCACCCTTCGCAACTATCTTGTTATTCACGAGCAGATCGACGGGTTCACCGGCGAGTTTGTTAAGCTCCACGACCGAACCGGGTCCGAGGTTCAGTATCTCCTGAACTTTCATCTTCGTTCGACCCAGCTCGATAGACAGAGGCAGATCCACATCCAGCAATAAATCCAGGTTTTGAGGTTCCGATTTACCCTTACCCGCTAACTGCTGAAACTCCGCTTTTTGTACCTCGGGAGTATCGAACATACCTCCGGTATCATCGAACATCTCTCCGGAAGAATCGTCTTCCACATCACTGTCTTCGGCATCCATCTTCTCGAGTTCCGCGAGCATCTGCTTTTCCACCAGATCGTCAATCGAATCTTCACCACCCTCTTCGGAACCACTTTCTTCGGTCCCCCCCTCGTCGGGTTCCGCACCGGAGCTCATGACTTCCTCGGAGTTCTGCAGTTCCTCAAGCATCTGGCGCTCAACTTCGTCATCGATGGAACTTCCACCTTCAGAATCAGCATCCTGCGATTCCCCGGCTTCAGCATCCTCGCTGACTTCCTCGGAGCCGGCTTCCAGCTCTTCCTCCGAGTCGTCTTGATCTACCGATGGTGTATTCGCGTCCTGCTCTTCGGCAGCGTCATTCTCTAACGACTCATCCTGAGGCGTCACATCATCTGGCATATCGGTCTCCTATTCCCTGTAAACGTCGACAATCTCGCATGCGCGCACCTTGCCCGACAAACCCGGTTTAACCCAAAACTTCGAACGGCCGTTCACTTTCAGTTCCACATCCTGTTTCATCTTGCGTGGAATGGTGATAACATCGCCCACCGTTAATTTCAAAAAATCGCGCATCTTTAATTGAGTTGAACCAAGTACGAGAGAAACATTGTTTTCAACTACACTCAATGCCTGACGCATGAGATGATCCTGGTCGTCATCCTCACCACGTTCCTTGGAATGGGAATCGGTGAAATGCTGCGCCATCAGTTTCTCGACGAGCGGTTCGAGTGTTACATACGGATAACAAATCGTCAGAAGCCCCGATGATCCCAGCATCTTTATCTGAAATGATATCACGATTACCGTTTCACCGGGAGGTATGATCTGCACGAACTGCGGATTCGTCTCAAAACCGACCTGCTTGAATTCTATCTCTTCGATGTGCGCCCAGGCGCTGTTCAACTCCTCAAATACCTTATTGGCGATTCTCCCCATCACGGCTTTCTCGATGCCCGTAAGTTCTCGATCCGTCTCGAGTATCTTTCCAATGCCGCCAAACATCCTGTCGATAAACAGAAACGATAGCGTGGGATTAAAATCGATAACACAGGCTCCATCGAGTGGATCCATCTGCACCGTAAATGTGCAGCTCGGATTCGCGAGTGACATCAGGAACTCCGAATATGTTATCTGGTCAACGGATACGAGATGAATATCCACCATCGCCCGGGATATCGTCGAGAGAGATGATCCGAGGTGACCCGCGAAATTGTCGTGTATGTTCTCCAGACTCCGAATCTGGTCTTTCGAGACACGATTCGGGTGTTTGAAGTCATACGCAACTACGGACCGAAACGAGTCCTCCTGTTCGGCTAACTGCTCCTCGACATCATCACCGGCTGATACGGTGTTCAGTAGAGCATCAATCTCGTCCTGTGAGAGAATTTTCGCCATAACCTACATCACTATTGCAGTACGAAATCCTTGAAATATACAGCCTTGATTTTAATCGGACTCGCGACCGCGTTTACGCGCGACAATATCTGCCTTCTTAAAGGTTCCCGGAGACGCGCATCAGCGAGTTCATCAACCGTTCTTGCGGTGAGAATCGTAATGAGAGCATCCCGCACCTTGACATCAATCGCCTCCATCTTGTGCATATCACCCGGGGCTTCGAGTTCAAACGCCACCGAACAGGAGAGGAATCGCGAACCCACAGTACTCGCAGGATTCACGATAATGTTTTCCATCTCATAGAGATTGTTTCCGACAGCGCCTTCCTCACCCCCATGACCACCACCTTCCGCTTCTCCGGCAGGTTCCTCTTCAGCAACCTCCATTGCAGTGGGATCAGCAGCCAGCATCGGTTTGAGTACCTTCATACTTACCATATAAGCCGCAACAATAGCCACGAGAGCAACAGCTGCGATTATGGCAACCCTGGTAAGAAGGCCGACGATATTTCCTCCTTCACCCTTCTTCTTTGGAGAACTGGAAACGGCAGCCGACTGCTGTTCCGTATCCTCCGGGGCCTGCCCGGTATCGGCTTCTTGTACATCAGGCATAAAAAACTCCTACTTCACTGTCGAAGAAGTCTGGCTATCGACATTCAGGCCGCTCGACAGTCTCCTGAATCGCGCAACTGCCTCGATAACATCGTCGATTGACTCCTTCACCATTATCTTCTTGCCCGTAGTGAGGCTGATGATTGTATCCGGAATAGCCTCCACGAATTCAATCAGATCGGCATTAATAACCAGTTGCGCATCATTCAGCCGAGTGACCTTAATCATTCATTACCTCTTCAGATTCACCAGTTCATCGAGCATACTGTCTGATGTCGTAATGACTCTTGCATTTGCCTGATAACCTCTCTGGGTTGTAATCATCGTTGTAAACTCTTCTGCAAGGTCAACATTGGACGCTTCAAGTGCACCCGAACTGATCGTCGATGAAATCGTCTCACCGGCAAAGCCATAGAACGGCTCACCGGTATTCGCGGTGTCCTTGTATATTGACGTTCCCGATTTTTCGAGACCCTGATCATTCTTGAATGTTGCAAGCATGACCTGAGCCATAGTACGGGTTACACCATTCGTGAATATGCCGAGTATCTTTCCGGTTGGATCGATGGAAATGGAATCCAGAACACCGAGACCGTAACCATCCTGATTACTGATCGATGCCGTCGATGTTGCCGAAAATCCCGTTAGCCCGTCAAAATCACCGGCCGTTCCGGCGTTCACATCAATCTCCATTACATCAGCACCATTCTTCGGATCGATTCCGATGTGATCCGCGCTACCATCAAAGATGTAGTCAGCAAGAGAACCATCATTCTGGAACCTGACAGTGCCGCTTCCACCGTACAGAATCATTTCCTCAGCACCGAGACTCGCTTCCCAAACCCATTCATTATCAGTGACAAGTTTCGTGAAAGTAAGTACCAGCGTGTGCTTACCACCCTGAGAATCATAGATTGTGAGTGATGTTGAATACTCGGTATCTGCCGTTCTGATCATAGCAGTACCTGCAGCGAGTCCTGAACTGGTGGACTTGATCGTCACCCCACCACCACCAAGACCTTTAATACCATCAACGATACCTGTTTCTTCATTAACCTCGACTTCGAGGCTGATAGGTGCCGGTGCAGTCCCGTCATTCGGAACAAAAGTATCTGTTACCACTATCGTATGCGCAGTACCATTGTTCGCATCAAATGTCGAGTCCAGTGTACCACCTGTATCGTCAACGAATATCAAACTGGTAAGGGTTTCGTTGGCAGCAGCAGTTGTACCATCACCATCTGTAGTATTGGTCGTATGAATCGTAATGTTCTTACCCGTACCGTCGCCGGCATAGGTTCTCTTAACCTCAATCTGTCCCGATCCGTCAATCCTTGCATCTACACCATCAATATCGTTCAGATCCTGAACAAGCTCATTGACCGTAGTTGTTGTTGTGTACTGTGATAGATAGAAAAGACTCGATCCGTTGTCTATTGATATCGAGGTCGCTTCCGAGAGACCCGCCGTAGTCAACCCGAGTGATCCGAGAGTTTCTGTTCCTGTGAGACCGCTGGCGTCAGAGACTGCAAGACTGTTCGTAGCCTGCGCGCCTGAAATTGTCAGAGTATGCGTACCACCGGCACCATTAACAGCCTGACCGGTTACCGTATTGATATTCGTAGTACCGGATGACACAAGTGTCGCAGTCGACTCGGTTGCAGTCGAGTTAAGGTTATTCGTAAGTGTGATCTCCGTCGTACCACGAGCCGGATCCTGCTGACCAAACGGCAGGTTGATCTTCGTAGTCGGAGTCATTGCATCAATCTCGCCATCGATGTTCGCCATTTTCCCCATTACATAGAGACCGTTCGCGGTTGATACCATGTCCGAGTTACCATCGAATCCGAATGTCCCGGCTCTTGTGAAGAAATTCTGGCTGTTATCAGACAGGACGAAGAAACCGTTACCCTGAATGGCAAGGTCTGTGGTTTGATCGGTGAGTTCGAGACCGCCCTGCGCAAAGACGTTGTCAATCGACGCAACGGTCATTCCCAGACCCTTCTGTATCGGGTTGGTACCACCCGTAATCGCTGAAGCTCGACCCGCTCCCCGGATGTCCTCAACAAGGAACTCCTGGAAAGTTGCTCGGCTTTTCTTAAAACCGGTCGAGTTAATATTTGCGATGTTGTTTCCGATCACGTCCATCCTCACCGCGTGATTTCTGAGACCCGTCGTCCCAGCAAACAATGATGCTAACATATTTCGTTGCCTCCCTGGAATCAGGCTTCCTCAAAGGAGGGCCGGCCTGATACACCTTTATTCGTACCGTTACACTATTACCGCACTATCTATATGAGTAAATACTCCCTCCTTCATATTCGACTGCTCAATCGCTGTCACAACAGTCCTGTTCTGAACCGAGACCAAAACAGCAAGATCATCCAGAAGGACGAGAGATTCTTTCGCGCCCTTGGATGCCGCCTTGTCAACCGCCTGATTCAGACGATCAATCCGATCACCACTCAGGTCGAGAGAGCGACGGTTGATCCTGTCGGTTACGTGTTTCGACAGTTTCAACTTCCCCTCGAAAATATCCGAGAACTCAGTCGAGGTGGTCGATTGCTGCGACCTATTTCCGATCTCAGAAATCGCTTGCTGTTGTGTTATTTGATTGATCTTCTCGATCATATTAGCCGTCTCCATCCTCATCATCAGACTCATCTGAAGTCGCTTCACCGACCTCAACCACATCAGACAGAGGAATCTGTGCGCCGTCAACAATCAGGTATGCCTGTGCATCCTCATATTCGACACCCTCGACAATTCCGAAGATGTACGGAGTTACAGTTACAGAAGTACCGTCCGAGGTCTCCGCCGTTATTTCGAATGTGTACTCCCCTGTCGGAGCACGGTCACCGGCTTGCAGTATACCATCCCAATTAACAGTCTGGTTTCCAGCTCCAAGACCCTGGACTTGAAGTGTATCAACAAGATTACCCGATCCGTCGTAGATATTGATCGTGGTTGTGGCAGCATAAGCTGCGAGTTTGAACTGAAGCGTCCCATCCGATTCTGAGCCGAGATAGAACTGGTTTCCGCTTGCCTTGATCTCTTTACCAAGCAGAGATGTTGACATCGTGTTATTGATAGTCTGCATCAGCAGGTAATTCCAGTTCAGATTCTCTTCCAGATTGTCATTCATGTTCTGCATCTGTTCGAGGGACGAGAACTGAGCCAACTGAGCTATGTACTCAGTATCATCCATCGGTTCCATCGGATCCTGATTCTGAAGCTGTGCAACAAGGAGTGTTAGGAACTCATCCTTCCCCAGAGTCTGATCCGCAACTTCTACAGTTGTAGCAGTCGGATCATAAGTAGTAAGATCATCTACACTTGATATCAGAAGATCATCAGACATCTCTTCCATTCTCCTCTACGCTACCATACTCAGTTGACCGGACAGATTGCCGACCGGTATTCCTCTCCGGACTTCAGCCGGAATCTCGACATAGCTGTCGGGATCCAGCGAGAACTCTTCGGATGACTCGTCGCTGTTTTTGGATGAATTCTCTCTCTGGGCAAACTGCCTGTCCTCCTGCCCGTTATCAGCGATATCAACAGAGAACGAATCAACCTTGATTCCGTGCTGCGATAACACCTCACGCAGGCCCGGAAGATTACTCTCAACGGCATGGCGAGCTGAGTTTGATTCTACACTAAGCTTGGCTGACAACTGGTCATCAACCATCGAAAGCTGCACCTTCACAGTCCCAAGCCATTCCGGCTTCAGACTTACCTTGAAAGTGCTGACATCGGAAATCTTGAGACCGGTATTCGACAGCTCAACCTTGAATTTGACCGGTTCCGGAATCGTCCTCGTCATTTCCTGACGTACATCTGTTATCTGAGGCTTCGTGATTGTACGCGGAAGTTCAAACTTCGCTGACGAATCGTTGGATTTCACATCCGTATCTGCAACCGATTTCGAATCACGACCAAACGCTTCTTCAAGCTTGTTGGATGACTCTCTAACAACCTTTTCGATATTGATCTTCTCCGGTTTGTCGGATGAAGACTCGGAATTCGAGGATATTTTGTTTTCCGTAGTTATTGACTTTTGACTACTCGCATTATCCTGGTTGGCGGATGCAAACTCCTGACGGTCAGAGCCGTTATTCAAACCGCCATTCTTCGCACGACTGTCAACACCGGGAATTTCCACTCCATCATCGGATGCAAGAACCTTATCCAGCAGTTGATTGTCGGTTGTTGAAGCAACCTGTGATTTCACAACCCTTGAATTGACATCGGACTGTACCATACGCATGAGATCAATTTTAACCGACTCAGGATTGCTCTTCTCTTCAGCAATCTTCTGAACGGACTGTGCTTCCGACATGGTTTTGGTCGAATTATCCACCAGTTCTGCAGGATTGAGTGTGCTTGTTTTGCTGAGTCCCGAGTTTTCGCTGTCAAGCTCGCCTTTCAGGAAAGCAACGAACTTCTCCGGGTCCTCAACAACTATGAGAGCTTTGGATGAAAATTCCGGAGTTTTGATTACATCACCCTCAACATCCGCTGAAACCGCTACTGCATCCAGAAGCGATTGCACACCTCGAAGAACCGCCCTGCCATCCGCATCGAGCAGCAGTTGCGCTTCACCGATTGTATCATCAAGCGAAACAAGAACAAGAAGCTCTGTCTCACCCATCTGCAACCGCAGAACAGCCTGCTTCAATGAATCACCATTGATTTCTGAGGCATCCGCTATATTTGCAAGACTCAGAGCCTGATCCGGCTCTACTCCCACCAGAATCAACTCTGATTTGATCTGACTTAAAACTGCCTCATCCGAAGCAGCATCACCGAGAGATTTCTTGAGAATCGCACCAATTTCATCCCCGGCGATCAAATCAACCGGGATGACCTTTAGAAGCGACTCCTCACCCTCAACTTCAGAACCGATTATGGAGAGAAGCTTATCTGTTTCTGGATCAAGAACTTCAACACCTTCCAGATTCAAAAGGTTCAGTATGGACTTCTGTGGAGAATCGGACGATTTTCCGGTGATACTCTCGGCATCCGAAACACCGGTACCACCACCAAGAATAGATCCGAGCATTGTCCCAAATGGAAGCTCGACATCCCCCTTCACACCCTTGGAGCTATTGCTGCCCAGACCGGAGAGTCCCTCCGGTGAGGCGCTCGGTAATATGTTCAGAAGGAGTCCGTCCATCAGTTCGTTAATGTCCTTCAGCCAGATTAATCATCAACGTTGTTATTCGCGCGGCTCGTTCAGGCGGTATTGCAGCCAGAACATCCGACGCGTTCTGTTTCTTCATTCTCATTAGAATTGTGCCAACTCGTTCATCCGTCATGTTTTTCATGATGTCGGCAACCTCCTGCCCCTTCATGGAGTCGAAGAGCTTGGCCATCTGAATCGTGTTGGCATCTTCTATATTTCTTCTCTGTTCGAGAAGACGAACTGTTTCGAGATTCAGGTTTTCGAGGTCGGTTCGCTCCTTTTCGAGAGACCGCCTCTCTTTTTTTATCTTATCCCATGCGTCAGCGATTTCTCTCTTCTGTTTTTCATACCACTTCATCTGAGCGAGAGAATCTTCACGCGACATGGTCTTGTTGCTGTCAACTTCTGCTGAATCAGCGGGTGAGGAGAGATCGTCATACTCAAAGTCGTAATATGATGAATGAAAATCACCGTACAAATCGGCGTCGGTATATTCATCGTCCGCCTGATCGTGATGCTCCTCATCCTTCTGGGGAACATGCTTCACATTCGAGGATGAGAACACACCCATGCTGATTGAGAAGATTGCCACAAATAATACGAAACTCAGCAGGCCGATAGCCCCGATCATGAGTCCCATCTTCGAATCTTTCGCATCATCAGCCATTTGTATTTCCTTTGCGAATTGCGATCATACTATTCCTCCGTGCATTCTCTTATGCAAGAGGCGTGCCAACATTGGCAACCCCACCCTATAAATCCCCCATCCTATTATACAACATAGTTTTACAGAGCTTGAGGCTGGCTTGCGAATGCAGCCCAAACTGGCTTTGAAGTGGGAAAAACGTTCCGGTTGACGGAAGGAATGACCTTCCTGCAGGTCTCTGAGTGAAAGACAAAAAACATAGAAAAACGGGCGAGTTTTCACCCGCCCGTTTCAACTGTCATTCGTTAAAACGAAGGTTATTCGGTTTTATCCGTATCCTCCGTATCGCCTTCCGACGGCTTCTCTTCAACCGGCTTTTCTTCTACCGGCTGTTCCGGCTCCTGAGGCTCAGGAGTTGGTTGCTCACTGCCTGCCTCAACCGGTTCCGGCTCGTCTTCGGTCTTAAGTGCCTCTCCACCGGCTGCATCGGCCATTGTAGAGCCACCACGGTTGTCGTGCTTCGCGAGATACTGCTCAAGCTCGGCACGCTCCCTCTTGCGGTAATAGGCATCAACCGAGAGAACAATCTTCCGGGCCTGCTGGTCGAATTCGATGACCTGCAGGGGAAGCTCGTCACCTATATCAAATGAATCGCTCGGTTTTTCGAGATCCTGCTTGCCAAGTTGATTCGTGGGAACGAATCCCTCGACTCCACCGGGCAACTCGACAATCACACCTCTGTCGAGGATGCGAATAATCTGCCCGAGAGCTTCTGCGCCGACAGCATAGTTCTTGGAGAGCTGCGGCCACGGATCCTCTTCAAGCTGCTTGAATCCGAGCGATATTCTGCGATTATCCTTGTCAACTCTGAGGACGACAACTTCGACCTCATCACTTTTCTTCATAACCTCGGAGGGATGCTGAATTCGTTTCGTCCACGACATATCCGAAATATGAACGAGTCCATCAATACCCTCTTCAAGTTCGATAAACGCTCCGAACGTGGTCAGATTGCGAACCTTACCCGACACGCGCGCGCCTGCCGGATATTTCTGATCCATAGTCTCCCATGGATCGGGTTCCATCTGCTTGATTCCAAGCGAAATTTTCTCGTTATCCTTGTCCACGGAAAGAACGACAGCCTCGATCTTGTCTCCAACATTCATCAGCTTGGACGGATGTTTAACATGCTGCGTCCAGGACATCTCTGAAATATGGATAAGACCCTCAATGCCCTTCTCAAGTTCAACAAATGCACCATAATCCGTAAGGGAAACGACCCTGCCGTCAACCTTCTTACCAATGGGATACTTCTCTTCGATATTCTCCCACGGGTATGGTGTCAGCTGCTTGAGACCGAGTGAAATTCTCCCGGTATCCTTGTCGAAATCGAGAATCTTGACATTGATCTTGTCACCGAGGTTGACCATTTCGGACGGGTGCGATACACGACCCCACGACATATCAGTGATATGCAACAGTCCGTCAACACCACCGAGATCGATAAATACTCCGAAATCGGTGATATTCTTGACCGTACCCTCACGAACCTGATTTACCTCGATTTCCTTGATGAGTTTCTGTCTGAGATGTTCACGTTCTTCCTCGAGAACAACCCTGCGAGAAACGACGATATTCCGGCGATTCTTGTTCAGCTTGATAATCTTGAGTTCCATTATCTCGCCGATGAGATCGTCGAAATTCGGAACCTGTCTCAGGGCAATCTGCGAACCAGGAAGGAATGCGTCCACTCCGAAGAGATCTACAACCATTCCACCCTTGATCCTTCTGACAAGCTTGCCGCGGACAAGTTCACCGGCTTCATGCGCTTCGCGGATGTTGTCCCATACGCGAAGGAAATCAGCCTTCTGTTTTGAAAGTATGAGCTGACCGTGCTGATCCTCAATAGCCTCAAGATAGACCTCTATCGGATCACCAACTTTGACTTCAATCGGAGGTGTGAATTCGTGAATGGGAATTATTCCCTCCGACTTAAAACCGACATCAACAATAATGTCATCCCGGGTAACTCCAAGAACCGTACCCTGTACGATTTCGCCCTCCTTAATATCGGAGATTGTTTCCTCGTACATGGCCAGCATCTCGTTGTACTCGGCTTCCGAGTAGTCATGCTGATCGAGATCGGTGAGCTTGATAGCTTCAATCGACTCGGTCTCCTCGGCTGTCACTACAGGCACTTTAGCCTTTTCCGCCGCTCTCTGAGTGACTCGACGGCGACGCGAGGTTTCCGTTTTACCGGTTTCCCTGACCTTCTCGGTTACGAGACTCCGGGCTTTCTGCTCGGCTTTGCTCACTTTCTGCTTCTTTTGAGCATCTTTTCTCTTTGATTTCCCGAAAGAAGCTTTTTCAGAACCGGCATCACCTCCTGTCTTTGCAGTTGCAGCGACCTGTTTCTGTTCTGATTCATTCATTAGTGCTTGAAATCCTCCTTAGACATTAGCATTCTGCCACGTAGGCTATAGACCAGCAATATATTCTTATTCGATGTTCTGTCAAAGCCTTTTTGGACCAATATGTTCCACCAAAAAATATAGTTCGGCCGTTATTCGGTGGATTTGAGAAGATCGGCAATCCGGTCCATGACCTCATTGGTCATTGCCGTAAATTTCTCCTTATCTGTCTCTATATCAGCAAATTTATCCGGATAAACGGGTTCACCGAACCTCACCCTCACTTTTCTCCGTCTAAACAGCGCATCCTTGAGATAACGGGAGTTGGTAACGCACGTTGGAACAATCGGAACCCCCGCATCAAATGCCATTTTAGCTACTCCGGGCTTCCCCTTCTGAAGCTTCCCATCTCTGGACCGTGTGCCCTCGGGAAACAGTATCAACCAGTTGCCGGCTTTCAGTACGGATATCGACTGCTCGTACGCTTTTCTGTCAATCCTCCCGCGCTTAACCGGAAATGCATTCAAGCCGCTTATCAGGAACGGGGACCACCAGTGCCCAAATAACTCCGCTTTCGCAAAAAAGTAAACCGGTCTCTTTATACTCACCGATACAAACGGCGGGTCAGCCATCGAACAGTGATTGGAAGCAATCAGAGCGCCCGAGTCTTTCGGCAGATTGTGATGACCACTCGATCTGCGTCCGAATAATATAGTCGAGAGTACTCTAACCGTGAACCAAATAAACCTGTAGTACAGCCTCAGCATTCCGCCCTCTTCCGATACAGCTTTATAACCGCCTCCACCTGATCGTCAATTGTCATATCTGTCGTATCGATCAACTCCGAATCACTAGTCTGAGTAAGAGGCGACACGTTACGCGATGAATCATAGGTATCACGTCTTTCGATATCCGCGATTTGATCTTCGATTGTCGTATTTTTGCCGAGCCTCTCATAATCACGAACCCGCCTCCGCGCCCTCTCTTCCACACTCGCTACAAGATAGACTTTGAGAAACGCATCCGGAAATACTACGCTTGTGGTATCCCGCCCCTCTGCAACAAGGTTTTCGCTCTCCGCAAACTGCTGTTGCCTCTCGACCAGAATCCGTCTTACTCCGGCATGCGCGGACACCTCCGAAACAGCTTTCGTCACCTCCGGACTTCTAATGTCATCTGAAACATCCATTCCATTTACTATAACACGCTGTTTCCCGTTATCCGGTTCAAATTTCAGATCCATTTTTTCTGCAATTTCGCTGAGGGAATCGGCATCCGCAGGCTCGATTCCCATGCGCAATCCCAGCAGTGTTACCGACCTGTACATCGCTCCCGTATCGAGATAGATAAACTTCAGCTTCTCGGCCACCCTGCGGGCAGTTGTGGATTTCCCCGACCCGGCGGGACCATCAATGGCAATCACCACATTATTATTCATTCACACTCTCTGGTTCGCTGCTGTTTTTCGGAAGATAATAAGAGAAATGAGTTTGAGGGTCAACACTAAGAAAGTTCAACTTTTTTCTTCAGCTTTTCCACTTCTTTCCTGTTCAAATAACGCCAGGTACCGACTTTCATACCCTCGCAGGAGAGATCGGCGAATTTAATGCGACGGAGATTATGTACGGGAAAGCCAAGCATCCTCATGATCCGGCGGACCTCACGCTTCCGACCCTCCGAAAGTTCAAGGATTAGAGTGGAGAATCTACCCTGGCTGCCGACAACTTTGGCTTTTGCGGAAGCCACGAAACCATCCTCCAGTCGTACTCCTTCATCAATTCTGGAAACCAGTTCCACCGGGAACTCACCGCGAACGGTAACTCTATAAAGTTTTTTAACTTCAAATTTGGGATGTGTAAGTCTGTATGACAACTCGCCATCGTCGGTGAGGAGAAGAATCCCCTCGGTGTCGAGATCGAGTCGCCCTACCGGATATACACGTTGGCCGACATTGCGAATTAGGTCGAGAACCGTCTTGCGACCGTATTCATCCTTCATCGTGGTAACATAACCCTTCGGCTTGTTCAAGATGATATAAACCGGTTCAGGGGGAAGAGTGCACAGTTTACCATCGACCGCTACTTCATCACGGTTCTCATCAATGAGAACACCGAGTTCCTTAATCGGATCCCCATTGATCGCCACGCGCCCCTGTTCAATCAGACGGTCTGCTGCACGTCGAGAGGCAATTCCACACTTGGAAAGGTATTTGTTAAGTCTCATAGCATCAAGTCGGTTCACATGAAAACGACAACTTCAGTATTATTATACATCGGGTTTTTTGTCGATTTCCTGACCAACCAGAACGCTTTCCTCCTCATTTATCGACTCATCCTCGTCGGTTTCATCACCTTGAGGTGATTCATCCGAGAGCATGAGTTCGACCTGTTCGCGCGACTCCGGGTTATTATCACCCGGCAGGATCAATTCATCCAGCTTTGGAAGCTCATCGAGACTGTTCAATCCGAAGAATTCGAGGAATTGACGGGATGTTCCATATAGAAGCGCCCGTCCGACTTTTTGCGATCTGCCGACTATTGCGACCAGTTTGCGCTCGAGCAGAGAAGCTATAACACCATCCGAATTTACACCCCGTATGTGCTCGATTTCAGCTTTTGTAACCGGTTGCTTGTATGCCACTATCGACAGAGTCTCAAGAGCTGCCTGAGAGAGCCGTCTCTCGCGCTGGGTTTGAAGATACTTCTCTACCGCACGGGTGTAGGTGGGAAGCAGATACATCTGAAATCCACCCGCAACCTCACGGATTCTAAATGACCGCCCCTCATTTGAGTACGATTCGTTGAGCTGTTCGATCAACTCATCCATTTTTTTTGCAGATGATTTACCTATAAACTGAATCACTTTCTTTCGCGGTTGTGGTGAATCGGAGGCGAACAGAAGCGCCTCGATCAGAGTGAGACGATCATCCGGAGCATCAAACATTCGCGGTCTCCTTCGTCTCTCTCAAATATATTCTCAATTCACCCAATTGAGCGCTCTGCCTTGCGGCAATCATGTTTTGCTTGACCAACTCCAGGATCGCAATAAATGTCACAATTATCATCATTCGGATGGGCGCCTCCGGCAAAAGATCGCGGAATGTTGCCCCTTCATGATCCTTCAATATCTGAAGGATGTGATTGATGCGGTCCTCAACTTTGATATCCTCGCGTACAACATCGTGATGATCCTCGCGGGAGTACTCCTCCATCACTTTCTTGAATGCTGTAAGCAGATCGAAAACCGTTGCCTCCATAACAAATTCCTCCTGCGGACTGGTATCCACGATGGAAAAATCTGTGCGCTTAAGAATATCACGCTCACGCGTTTCAAGATTGCGTAGATGGCCCGAAGCTTCCTTGTATTTCTTGTATTCCAACAGTGCGAGAATAAGCTGCTCTCTTGGATCCTCCTCGCATTCGTCATCCTTGCGCGGAAGAAGAAGTCTCGATTTGATGCGAATCAGCGTGGCGGCCATTATTATGAACTCACCCGCCACATCAAGGTCGAGCATACGCATCATTTCAATATAATCGAGGTACTGATGAGTAATCTTTGCTATCGGAATATCGTAAACATCGATCTCGTTCTTCCGGATCAGATATAGAAGCAGGTCAAGCGGCCCTTCGAATTTGTCGAGATGAACGGAATATGTTGTCGACTCCTGACCCGTCATCGGATCGAGTGCGAATATCTCCTCATGTGTCATACTTCAGCCCCATCTTCTCTCGTACGAGTTCCATAGTCTCGGCAGTACGTGCCCGAGCCTTCTTCGCGCCTTCTCTCAGAACATCCCAAACAGTATCCGGATTGTTCAGGAGTTCATTCCGCTTTTCCCTTATCGGTGCGAGAGCCTCGTTCAATGATTCCGTCAGATGCTTCTTGTCGACAACACAGCCAAGCTCGCCCGTTTTACATGTGCGCTCAATCTTTTCTATAGCAGCTTTATTATTCGTGTATACCTTATGCAGAGTGAACACAGGACAGATATCCGGTCTTCCGGGGTCACCCTTTCGAAGCTTCTCCGGATCGGTAAACATTTTCTTGATTTTCGCAGCGGTTTCCTCCGGCGTATCGGCAAGCGCAATAGTATTGTCATACGACTTGCTCATCTTGCGCCCATCCGTCCCCGGTACTTCCGCGAACTTCGTGAGTTTGGCATCCGGCTCCGGAAAAACCTCACCATACAGATGATTGAACCTCCGCGCCACCTCTCTTGTCAGCTCGATGTGCGGTAGTTGATCCTTGCCAACTGGAACAAAATGCGCCCGATATACAAGAATATCCGCCGCCTGAAGTAGTGGATAACCAAGAAAACCATACGAGTCAAGCCCCAGCGCCTCTGCCTTGTCTTTGTAGGAGGGTACACGCTCGAGCCACGGTGTGGGTACAATCATCGAAAAGAGCAGATGCAGCTCCGCGTGTTCTTTAACATCCGATTGAATAAAGATAGAGCACTTATCCGGATCGAGACCGGAAGCGAGATAATCAACCGCCATATCAAATATGCGATCTCGAATCCCTGCAGTGTCATCATAATCAGATGTTAACGCATGCCAGTCGACAATGCAGCAGTACATGTCATAATCATCCTGCAACGCGACCCAGTTTTTAAGCGCCCCTTCAAAATTGCCGAGATGAAGTTTTCCGGTTGGTTGCATCCCCGAGAGTATTATCTTTCGAGCCATTAAGTCTTGATCTCCTCGATAAACAGATACGGCTTCCAGCGGTCATCCGCAATTCCGATAAAATGCTGAATAAACGTGAGATGATTCGGTCGCCGAGGTTTAGTACGAAGTATCATCCCCGCTTGATCCGGCGTACGGTTACCCTTCTTGTTATTGCACTTCAAACATGCGGTAACAAGATTCTCCCATGTATCCTTGCCGCCGAGATTACGTGGTATGATATGATCTACGGTCATCGGACCATCACGTCGTCCGCAATACATACATCTTCCGCCGTCCCGTTTGATGATGTTCTTCCTCGTAAGTATAATCTGCTTTCGAGGCAGCCTTGCATACTCCCAGAGTCGGATTACGGATGGCACCGCAATCGATCTGCTCGTGGATCTTATCCGCTTCCCGTCCGACGTTTCTATCATCTCCACCTTGCCGAGAAACATCATCAGAATAGCCCGGCGCACACTGCACACCGAAAGAGGCTCGAAGTTCTGATTCAGGACGAGTACGTTCTGCGTTAGTACATTATTCATGCTGTCATCCTCGTCGACAGATTATATTGAAAGTACGGGCAGTAACCGGTTTAGTCAATAAAAACTTGGGCTTTGCACCTCCGAGTTTCCCTCTGTTTTATACACTTATCCATTTTTAGTTGACTTGAAAGTTATCCTGAACATTCCTTCTTTAACTATGCAGAAGCTTAAAATCAGAAAGACCAAAGAAGCAGACATGAAGCGGGTGACAAGGCTGATTATCGACAGCTCAAATGCTCTCCGCAAGGCTCACGGTCTTGATATAGCAAGAATTCGAGTAACCCGCCCAAACAGTTTTTTCGATCATTTCCGCCGTACCGATCCGGATGGATGCTTCTCCGCATTCGAGGGTGACCGTCTGGTTGGGTATGGTTCCGCAATAATCCGCGAGCACGAATGGTATCTCGCGTTCCTGTTCGTTACTCCCGGTCGATGGAATCGTGGAATCGGGCGCAAACTACTCGATAAAACGATTGCATACGGGAAAGGGAACGGCTCTACGCGATTCTCTCTATGCACATATTCATACAATCCCGATGCTGTTGCGCTCTATTCCCTCTATGGCATGACTCCGCATGTCCCGATTCTTCACCTCGAATGGACCAGAGACAAAAACAGGGGCTTGAAGATCGAAACCGATTCTCAACCGTTGGATGAGACCGAGATTAAGGATTATGAGGAACTCGAACCGATCAATAAGCTCGATCGCAAAAATAGAGGGATCGCAAGACCTGAAGACCACAAGTTCTGCATCGACAGTGATGACCATCACATGATAGCATACTCAAAAAACTCGAAAATAGTCGGATATGCCTCTCTATACCGTCAAGGGCTGATCGCACCGATTACGGCAACCAGCCCCGAGTACCTTCGAAAGATTATCAATCAATCAATAAGCAGACAGCTCAGTGCGGGAGCGGACAAAATCAGACTATTCTGTGCAGGATCGAGTCGAAAAACTCTGATGTACCTTCTATCGATTGGACTCCACATCGGTGATATCGACCTGCTGCTTACCGAAAAACCGTTCGGCAATCTGAAACTGTATCTCCCCGCACACCTTGCAATGTTCTAATCCGCAACCAGAGACATCCCGCTTACATTAATCGAATGCTCTATCAGACTAACCGAGAAAATCCCTGACAAACTTACCGTCTTTGTAGATCAACTCACCGTCAGCATGAATCTCCCCGCCGTGACGGAGATCACATACCATATCCCAGTGGAGACCGGATTCATTCTTTGAACCCGTCTCGGGGTATGCCTTGCCTACCGCAAAATGACACGTGCCACCGATCTTCTCATCGAAGAGAGTATTCTTCGTGAACTGCGTAATATTATAGTTCGTCCCGATAGCGGCTTCCCCGACGAATTTGGCACCGTCATCCATGTTGAGCATCTTTTCGAGGAAATCTTCATTTCTGGAGGCTCGGTAGTTGACAACCTTGCCGTCTTTGAATGTCAGATGGACATCCGGCACTTCGCGTCCCTGATAGCAGGCCGGGAAAGAGTAAGCTATTCTTCCATTCACGCTGTTTTCAATCGGCCCGGTGAACACTTCCCCATCCGGGAAATTCTCGTGACCGTCACAATTGATCCACTTGCGTCCTTTAGCGGAAAATGACAGTTCCGTATCTTTCGCAATAACCTTAAACTCACTCTTGGAATCGAGGAATTCACACATCTCCGCCTGCTTGCGTGATACCTCCTTCCAGTGCGAAACCGGATCCTCGAGATCGACTCCGGCAGCACCAAAAACGAAATCTTCATATTCGGACATCGACATCTCGGCATCCTGAGCAAGCGATGGCAGCGGGAACCCCAGTCCGGTCCATCGGAGCTCACCCTTCGCAGCGCGTTCAAGAATGCTGTTGAAAATCGGCTTTTTCGCCATCTGCATCATTGCCTGTTTCGACGGATCAACATTGCTGAGAAATTTCGTATTATCAAAACCGAAAATCCCGACGTATGCATCAAGATGCTCCGACTCATACTTCAGCGTTTCCGATATGAACTGTATCTGCTCGTCCGATCCATGCTTCAACAGCATCTCAATAAAATCATCCACAATCGGAGTCCAGAACGGATTGGCTCCCACCTGCAGCGCCTTCATATAGAATGCCTTATAGAACGGCATCGCAGTGGGAGAACCCTGCATCCGCACCCAGTCACCCTTCTTGAGCGCAAGGCAGTATTTAACTACAATATCGGCGAGTTTTTCTACGCGTGGGTCCATAAATCATCCCTTCTATTAAAACCTGATACTATTCCTTGAAATCGATTCCTTCCATCTTCAGAAGGTACCGCTTGTGATGGAGTCCGCCTCCATATCCACCAATCCCGCCACCCGTGCCGATTACTCGATGGCACGGTATCACAATCGCTATCGGATTCGATGCGCACGCTGAACCGGCTGCACGTGCTGCTCTCGGACTACCGGCAAGCGCGGCCAGTTCACCATAGGATACAGCTTTCCCGTACGGTACTTTCGATAACGCCAGAAGAGCATTTCTGCGAAATCCTTTGGCAATCAGATCGAGCTTGAAGTCGAACCGCCTTACCTTACCGCCAAAATACCCATCGATAGCTTTAAGGTACGGATCGCTCTTTTTCCTGTTCTCTTTGAAGATCGCATTCTGGAAATGATCCTCAAGCCACGAGAAGAACTCCGCATCAACTTCCAGTGCGAAAGAAACCTTGCACAGCCCGCGCTCCGATGATCCAATCATCAACTTACCCACCGGGGTATCAAGGTGAGTATAATTGATTTCCAGAGTTTCGCGAGACATAGATAATCTCCCCTGTCTATTACGGGCTTGTTGAAAAACCGAGTTCAATCTTTGCAGGCATGGCAACTCGATCTTCCAAATTCAATCATGTTCTGTAAGGTCTTGCCCGGCAACTGCCGGATGTGATCCTCCGGTCTGTTTGCAGGTCACACATGCCAGAGGCAGTCAAGCCCCGCCTCCGGAGGGCAAGACCTGCAAAAACGGAAAGATAGATTTCTTCAACACGCCCTATTACTTACGGGGCTTTCTCCCCGGATCGGGAACCTCTTCCTCGATCTGTGCAAGACGCCGGACGATATCAACCGATTTCTCGGTGTTATAAAACTTGCGTATGAACAGCTTCGCGCCATCCGGCGAGCCGCCACCATGCATGCAACCCGGTACTCCGGCTCCGATTGTCGACCACTCTACCATACGGGCAGCCTTCACTCTGGTTTCAGCAGGTTGAGCAGCCTTCAGGTATTTCTTCATCAAATGACCGTATTTCGGATCGTTGAAATCGACAGCGGATGGTATACATCCGGTCTCACCGATACCACCCGCAATATCCTGCGCCATTCGGGATGTCTCATACGGGAGAGTGGCAACGTGTATCTTGTTAACATTTGCCATTAATGGATCCGGCTGCCATGCACCGGATGGATGTTTCCTGCCGAGTGCTGCGGCGGCGATACCGACAGCGAAAGTCGTCTCGTTGTTGATTGCCATCTGTACGACCTTATCGGTAAACACCTTGTCGGCCAAACCGTTCGAACGTGCTGTCAGAAGTGCGGCGCCGATTTTGACATCCCCCTGCCCTGCCACACAACCGCCGATAGCGGAGCGATACGGCAGAACGAAATTCATGATTGAGGCGCCTGTGTATTTCCACTCGCCACACATGAATACGCGCTCTTTCGGCACAAATACATCCTCAAAGAACAGGTATGCCTGTGTTATTCCCCCCTCGGAAACCGGAACATCCCAGCCAGAGTCTTCTTCCATCTCACGACTGTCGGAGACGTGACGGGTTTCGACAATTGTCAGCCCCTCGACATCCTTGGGGATGGTAAATGCTATAGCATAATCCCGGTCCTCTTCGCGGTACGCCGAACCGGGCAGAATGAACAATTCATTGGCTGCGGCTATACCACAGATCATCACCTTGGCTCCGCGCACAACGATACCGTCATCACGCTCCTCGACAACGTGAAGATTCATGTCTGGATCTTCCTGCATGTGCGGAGGTTTTGTCCTGTCACCCTTCGGGTCAGTGAGTGCCCCTGAGAGGGTGATATCTCGTTTCTGAGCATCTTTCAACCACTCGGTGAACCGTTTGTGATATTCCGTGCCGAACTCCTGGTCGATATCATAGGTCGCCGCAAACATCGCATTCAGCGCAGTCCACCCCGCACAACGTCCACCGGTACATGTGCCGGTACGCTGGAACATCAGACGCTTCATCTTCGAATTGGCGATCTGATCTTCCGGTGACTTAATAACCGAAAGATACCGGGAGATGGGTTCATCAATCAGATCAGAGTGCGTTGTAACAACATCCTTGAATTCCGGATCGTTCTGGAGTTTGTAAATCTGACCATGACCCTCAACCGTCCTTTTGGTAGCCGGGTGAGTGGTAACATCCTCGATCAACTTCCCGAACTTGTGGATGTTCGGTCTCATCTTCCGTAGAGATTCCTTGTATTCCTCGTATGTCCTTATAGCCATCGTTCCTCCTTATACAAAATGGATTTCGAAACAATGTAATCAGCGGCGCTTAAATCATCAAGCTGAATCGAGAAACAGCCGCTCCATATATAGCCTAAAGCGGACTGAATAGGCCATGAATAGTACCGTGCCAACCATAAAAAAAGCCGCCCGAAGGCGGCTTTACAAAGCATACAATGAAAATCTGATCAGAATCTAATTTCAATCGGAGTAATTGTGCTGTCCAGGCCGACATGCGGATATGGTGTGTTGTAGTATGGTCTGTTAGTCACCCCGAATGACACATGGATAGTCTGCCCGATAACGAACGGGATATCGTCATCGTTGCCGGTGGAGAGCGCACGCTTCAACTCAAGTGTCCAGCGTCCCACAACCGGATCGTACGATCCGTGTGCCTCAATATCCCACTTTGAACCACCGTAGGATGATTGGTCGGAAATAATGTATCCCGGGATGCTGTCAATATTCCCCGGCATAGTGGATACATCAAAGCTAATCGTATCTTCCGCATAAAGGAAATCTGTCGGATGATTAGGCCAGTCTTCATGCACCCATTTGGGTTGATTGGCTGATTCATTACTATAAAATGCGTTATTAGCTGCAACATCATCGTATCGAGAACCGCTGTCAGCGGGATAACTCAAGTCTTCGAGTGTATATGCAGGATTCGACTGTCCGGATGTCCAGAGCCAGACATCGATCCTTCCAGGTCCCGGATTCACCATCATATCCGGAAGATCATCACCATCATCTTCCAAATCATGGCACATTATATAACAGTTGGCGGAAACCGTATCATTCCTGCCATCATCAAATATCGCAAAAAAGAAATCCTGCCCACCTGAAGAACTTGGAACAGTGCCATTATAAGTCCAGAAATCGGGGCGAATATTCAACTCCGGATCCATCCACTGCACCAGCCAGTAGAAATTTGTCGAATCGGTCATTGCGCGCATTCTAATGAGCTCAAGGTCATCAGAACCCGTTATCGTATTTTTCATGACATAGGAATACTCTTTCATTTCCTCCCATATCGCGTCAATTGTACCGTCGATAACCGGTGCGTCCGATGGCGTAATGTGCTGCACCTCGAGCGGCAGGTTGATATCGACTATAACGGGATCTGTCCCGTCATCATCACCACAGGATACTATAAGAAGCGCAAGTCCCAGGAATATGGTAACAGACAGGACAATTATCCGATCTTTAGACATAGATTTCTCCCAACTTTATGTATACCAGTATTATTCAATGGAAATAAACGTAGCAAATCTCGCCGCTTTGTCAACATAGATTCTACACTTGAGAAATCGGCAAGTCTCATATTTTTTCCACATCCAGTTCTAATTCGACAGAGCTTTGACAATAATTAAAGTCAAATCATCGTGCTCTGTATTATTCTCCACGAATTCATTAACAGATGCAATAACCTTTTTTACTAACTGTTCCGCCGAGACCGAGGAATTCTCACGAACTATCCGGATCAAACGGTCCTCTTCATACATTTCCCCGGAATCGTTCTTTGCCTCGGTCACTCCATCCGTAAATAGGACAATAATATCGCCCGGCGCAACATAAACAGGTCTCTCCTCATACACCGAATCATCGAGAATCCCAAGTGCAACACCGCCTTCCCGAAGTTCCTCGTTTACTCCAGCCTTGCGAAGTAACAGAGGTGGATTGTGACCGGCATTCGAAAATGTAAAAATCCGGTTTTTCGAGTCGAGCACCCCATAGACGGCGGTGACGAAATTCCCGCGATCCATGCTCTCATTAAGCAGCCTGTTGACCTTCTGTAGTATTGTCCGGATAGCATAGTTGTTGCGAATTTCAGCAATCAGGGATGCTCTGAATGCAGCCATAATCAATGACGCAGGCATTCCCTTTCCTGAAACATCCGCAATCGCAATCCCTGTCTGATGATCCACGATATCTATGAAATCGTAGTAGTCGCCCCCCACCTTCTGGGATGGTATATTCGTCCCGGCAATCTCGAAACCGGGCAGTTTGGGATTGGTCTGCGGCAGAAAAGTCTGTTGAATCATACGTGCTATATTAAGCTGCTCCTCCAAACCACGGTTGGCAAGGATTTCACGGTGAAGCCGTGCGCGCTCGATTGAAATCGCCGCCTGAGCCGCAAAAACGGACAGGAATTGAAGGTCCTCCTCGGAATAGGCGTCAACCCTGTCAGATTCAACATTAAATGCACCGACAATTCGCTCCTCAGTTTTTATCGGGACAACAAGCTCAGATCGCGTGGCATTCCTCGCTTCTACATATCGCGAGTCGTTCTTGGTGTCGGGGACATACACACCCTTTCCGTTCTCCACAACCCAGCCAACAAGCCCCTCTCCGACTTTGGTAATCAGACGCACCCGTGATTTTGTATCATCCCCATAACCATTCCAAACCCTCGGTTCCACACTCTCTGTTTCCTGCTTCAGAAGGAAAATTCCCACTGCGTCGTAGTCTATTACATTACGCAGGGCTTTCATCATATTCTCAAGGACCTGATCGAGATCAACCGATGACGAAAGGAGTTTTACGGATTCGAGTATGAGGTTGTTCTGCAATGACTTATGCTGCATCCGCTCATACATTTCCACGTTATCCCACGCAATAACGAAAAGATCAGCGACCGCATGTAGAATCTCTATGAAGTGCTGCGTTCCCGAAGTATCCTCAGTGGGATCATATAGATCGATAAAACCGAGCAAATCATCCCTGTTCCTTAATGGCAAACGGCATCTCGATTTAACCTCAATATCAAACGACTGCGCAATTTTCCCAACAAACGGATCATCCCCTGAAACCGGATGAAATTCAATCTCATCGGATACAGGCATATCGGAAGTGTCAAATGATTCAACTACTTTTATATGCCGATTTTTGCGGTCGAACGATATATAGAGGTCAGTCGATTCCCCGGATCTAATCAACAGGGAGGAAACTCGAGCGGATGAAATCCGCCTCGATTCCCGAAGGAGTACATCTATCAGTTCTCCTCGATTCAGGGTTCGGTTCATTATCTTCGCGGTATGAGTAATAACGCGGAGAGTATCGAGAAGAGATTCGTTTGTATCCATCAACAACTTCCAGATTCAATTAATCGCCGGGTTCAGCAGTGTGTACAGAGTGCTCCTCACCGCGAACGAGGCGATAGAAAATATACGTGCCCGCCAGTGCTACCGGCAGGCCGAGCAAAAATATAACAGGGGATTCCCTTTGAGTCAATATCTCATAATCCATTGATTCATGACTGTTCGTAAAAGTTGTCGCCACAAGATTCGCACCAAAGTGCGTTAAAACACCAGCCCAGACCGACTTGCTCCAGTGAACCAGTAATCCCAGCAGTACACCAACGATCAAAATCGGTACGAAAGTCCACGGATTTAAATGATACATCGAAAAAAAGAGTGCAGTCAGACCGATCCCACCGGGTACTCCCGCAATTCGAATCATCGATGGTTGCAAAATTCCACGAAAGACAAGTTCCTCGGCTATCGCCGGAACAACCGCTACAGTAATAACCACTCCTATAAGTCCAGCCGTTGAGTCTGCCCAGAGTAATTCAATCATATGTTCCAGCAAGCTTTTGGGAATAGGATATATATCATTAGCAACATCAGTTAGAATAGCAACTGCGCAAGTTGACGAAAAACCAATAATTACTAGAAGGGCTAGCCGCGTTAAAGTCACCAGCTTCCCTAACCTTAGCTGCGGTGATCTACGTACACGGGAAGCAAATATTACTATCAACGCGGGAACGAGAAAGGCAAATGATTCCGTCAGGAACGCACTCATCCTCATGGAAGTATTAGACCGGGTGATAATCATAACTATCAGCGACAGTACAGCAAGCCCTACAAGCAGCAGCAGAGGCTGCCACCAGTCGAGCACATAATCAGTGGATTCCTGATTACTCAGAATATGCGGTTCGGTTTCCGGATTCTGTCCGAAACGGTCTTCCGGAGGATTTGGTAAGATATCTACCACCCTACACCCTTTTACTGTTCAAGTCCGAGAGCTTTAAGCTTTTTGTAAAGCTGGCTTCGTTCAAGTCCGAGTCGTCTTGCGGCAGCCGCCATGTTACCATCAGCTTCCCTTATAGCCCTCTCTATGTATGTTCGTTCAAATTCCTCAACAGCCGCCTTGAGAGTCTTAACCGCCCCTCTGGAAACAGATTTTCCTAGACTATTGGAATCTACATCTTCCCTGGTGATATCAGAAAAATTGTTAGTAATCAAAATTCGCTCTACAAGGTTCTTAAGCTCCCGGACATTACCCGGATAGTCGAGTTTTCCAAGCGCATTTGATGCGCTCTTCGATAGTTCCACAGGCTTGCGCCCATACTCCGAGCAAATTGTTACGATGAAATGCTCCGCCAGCAGAGGGATATCATCCCGTCTGTTACGCAGCGGCGGCAATTGAATCGGAAATACATTCAAACGAAAAAACAAGTCCTCACGAAATTTATCTGTCTCAATCATATCCTCGAGGTTCTTGTTCGTCGCTGCGATTATACGAACAACAACCTCCCGGCTTCCCCCTCCGAGCCTCTCGACTATCCCCTCTTCTATCACACGAAGAAGCTTCGCTTGTGCGCGAAGGTTCATATCACCGATTTCATCAAGGAACAGCGTCCCACCGTCCGCCTCCTCGAACTTGCCCATGCGGTCGGAACTCGCACCCGTGAAAGCTCCCTTGCGATGTCCGAACAATTCCGACTCGATCAGCTCATTCGGCACTGCAGCACAATTTACCGGAATGAATGGTTTCGATGCTCGCTCGCCAAGCAGATGAATCCTTCGGGCAACTATCTCCTTGCCGGTACCGCTCTCTCCCCGGATTATCACACGAGCGTTCGATTTCGCCGCCATTTCAATATTCTTGCGCAATTCCGAAATCGACTCAGACTCACCTACAAGGTCATATTTCCTGTCGATTGCTTTCCTAAGCTCGGTATTCTCCCGGCTTAAATCCCGGTAATGGAGTGCGTTTTCGATAGTCACCAGCACCCGTTCAAGCGAAAGCGGTTTTTCGAGAAAATCGTATGCTCCCGATTTGACAGCTTCGACTGCAGTCTCGATAGTCGAATGTCCGGACATCATCACAATCTGTTGTTCCGGATAGTCACGCTTGAACTGGCGGAGAAGCTTCACGCCGTCACCATCCGGAAGCCAGACATCAAGAAGGACAAGATCAAAGGAACCGTCATTTTCACCAACGGCATCCGAAAATGAATCAGCCGTAGCGACATCATACCCCTCTCGGACAAGCGGTCCTGAGAGCGACTTCAAAATATTCTGTTCATCATCGACTATCAGTATTTTTCGACTCATTGTCTAATCCCCGGCAAGTGGAAGCACCACTATGAATTTTGATCCCTTTGGAGTATTCCTTTCATATCTGATCTTTCCGCCGTGATCGAATACAATCCTGTACGCAACCACCAGCCCAAGCCCCGTACCACTCTCCTTGGTGGTGAAATACGGAGTAAACAGCTTATCGACATTCTCCTCCGCTACACCGGAGCCGGTATCCTCCACCACTATCCTGATTATACGCTTGCCGATCTCTCCGGTTACCACCACATTACCGTCATCCCCGACAGCTTCGAGAGCATTCTTTACGAGGTTTATCATTACCTGCGTAATGAGGTCGGGATCGATATCCACATTGCACGGTTCTTGCGGAAACCTGACTCGAAGCACCTGGCTGCCTATTTCATCGGAATAAATCCTCAGTGCATCCGCAACAACCTGCCTGATATCCTTACGCTGGAGTTTCGGAGATGGCAAACGGGCAAATTGGGAAAATTCATCCGTCAAGCGCCTTAACCGCTCAATCTCCGAGAGCATGGTATCGGTTGAACTTCCAAGTATTTCATCGAAATCCTCTCGATTCCGTTCAAATGATCTTCGAAGGTCCTCGACTGACAGTTTTATTGGGGTGAGAGGATTCTTTATCTCATGTGCAACCTTCCGGGCCATCTGGTTCCATGCTGCTATCCGCTCTGAATTCAGAAGACGCTCCTGAGAAACTCTTAGACGGTCGTACATCGTGTTGAATCCCTCAACCAGGGTACCCAACTCGTCTTTCCCAAACCAGATTATCCTCCGGTCGAATTTCCCCTCGGCAATTTTCTCCGCAGCATCAACAAGCTCTCCAATCGGAATCGAGAGCCTTCGTGAAAACAGATACCCAAGCAGCCCCGCCAGAGCTATACCGGCAAGTGCCAGCAGAAGGTACATATACATCGCTCCCTGAATCAGAAAAGTCGTACGGTCGGGAGGCAAAGCAACTCGGAAGCCAATGAAGTCAGACTCCCCGGCTATCGGTGTTAATCCATATATGAATGACGTCGAGTCGGTTGAAGATAAAATCTCGGTGATATCCGCATCTGATGTTATATCGGATTCGGTGAGAATGATTATCTCGGATCCGAGCAGGCTCTCCCATTCAGTTAGAATATCACCATCGAGCTTCACAGAACCTGAAATATATGCTACCGGTGAGTTGTTACGTATAACAGGATATACAGCGGTGCAGAGAACCGTTTGGATTCCATCTTCCTCCTGAACAGAATAGTATACAATTGATCCGGAGTCTGATGGAAACAGCACTCCGGCAAGTGGTATATCGAAAGCCGAATAATCTCCGGACCTTGCCATTAACACCGTATCGAGTGAAATCAGCTCGAGTATATCGAGATTGAGGATTGCAGAGTAACGACCGGCGAGTTCGATCATATCGAGCTGTTTGGAATCCTCCGCACCACTGCCGATAAGCAGTCTGAGCCATTCTCTATCCTCTGCCGCGATACTCGTACGTGATGCAACATCCGATTTCAAAGCTTGTTCGAGAAGAGCAAGCCCCGTTTTCGTATTACTAAACCGCTCCGATCCGAGTACTCGCAGTTCTCTCTGGGTATAGAAATACAGGAAGAGAATCACCAATCCAAGCGGGATTGCCGCTGTGAGGATTGAATAAACAGTATATCTTGTTCGGAGTTTCATCGTGAGTCGATCTCTATCCGGCCAAGATTGAGAATTCCACCTTCAAGGTAACTTAGGGATATCACCTTTGCCGATGTTGCAAAGAAACGATTCGGCACGTAGAGCCATATTCCTGTAGGGGCATTAAGATGTTCATAGATAAAAGCTTTCTCTGCGGTACCCCCATCATTTGAATCACCTATACAGTCCCCCAGAAAAACTGAAAGCTGATCCTGCATTTCCGGAGAATGATAGAGTGAACGGTTGTACTCCGAACGGTCGAATTCCGGATGATAGACTGACTGAAACAGAATCATCGAACGATTACCCATCGGGTCAAACAGACGGGACAGCATTAAATCAAATGAAAATATCGGCTCTCCGGACTCATCTGATTCAAGCTCAAGATCGGACAGCTTGTATATAGTCAGAGTTATTCCCTCCCGCGCGAGAATTCCCCGAAGATACTCTGCAACTCTCTCGAGTCCCGGATCACCGGGATCAGTGAGTACAAGCGACAGGAATTTCGGCAGATCTTCTATTTGCCGCAGCAGCCTTCTACCCTTGCGTGGATCGAAATCATAGGGTGACTCAAGCCCATATTCATCCGCACCCGGAACCTGTGTCAACGGTTCCACAGCACCGCCAAGCGGAACTCTGCAGAGAGATTCACGGTTCAGCATGTATTGAATGGAAGCCGCAAAAAAATTATCCTGCATATAGGGCTTTTCGTTGTTGACGCTCAAAAATACAGCCCCTGCAATCGGCTCAACTCCCACATAGTATGTATCCTGATATCGGGCAACATCAAACGGCGCGAGTTCTACGATATCGACCTCACCAAGCTCAAATGCCAGCCGGGTGGCATCATAATTCTCGTAGATTCTCAACTCCACAGTATCCGCATAACGACTCTCACTCGAATTATCCCTTATGAGGACGATCAATGTGTCATCATTGCTGACAACATTAAAATCACCGGATGAAATCGGCAGGTTTTGCGTATCAGAGGTCGACCCTGCAGATGGTTGCACCCAGAATCCGGGTGAATCGAAGAAACTCCGATTCCGTTCACACAGACATGGGAAATTGGATTGTACCTTCAAGGGATTGGACGCTACGCAATAGAGCGAATCGAATGCATGATTAAAATGTTCACAGTATATCGAGAACGGACCGCATTCGAGAGAATTTGATTTTATGGCATCTCCAATAATTACAGCATCAATTCGCCGCCCATCGGACAGATGCCGGTCGAGTTCCGGTCTGAGGAACCATGTCGTAGCATAGGTCTCCTCACATTCGACCGTATCGATAAAATCCCCCACTCTCGCGAAAATTGCCTCACGGTAATCCCAGTCCGACATTGAGACCGGCGGACGATCGAGAGGTGTCGGTTTGCTACAGAGACCGATCCTGACAGCACGACCGCCCGATAATTCGGCCGGCAGAACATACTCAACAAGCAGAACTGAATCCCCCGCTTTCAGAGAAGCAAGATATTCACCCGGCAGTTCCACCCGGCTTAAATCATCCCCGATCCAGACTAGCGGTAATGTTGTATCAGTATACTGTTCATTGATTTCAGTGACTTTCCAGCTGCTTGTAAGCCCATCTAGCGCACCCCGCGAAATGTAAGCTCTTTCGCCTCTTTTTAGTACAATCTCAGCCCGGAGTGAGTCGACCGGTCTCATACCATCGGGAGGCTGCCCCCGGGCAATTGATACCATTACAATTGTAATAATCAAGAACGATATTAGACCCTTTGCTTGAGACATAGAGTCATTTTACCGAAATGAGTTGTGAAGTCAATCCAAAAAGGAATTGACACCACTCGACTGCTGAGGTATGCTTACACACGAAGGGAGGGGCAAATGTCAGAAATACATTTAACAGTCCTACGTGATGTCGCTGAACTAGTCGTACACAATGTCCCGGACAACCCAGGAATTGCAGCCGACATTTTTGGCGCACTCGGTGCCAAGGGTGTCAATGTGGAACTTGTGATATCGAGTTCGGGCGATCAGCACAAAGCGAACATCGCATTCGCAGTGAAAGACTCGGATATCGCAATTGCAAAAGCTTCGCTCAATGAATTGAAGGACACGATCAAATTCGACTATGTCGAAACAAATGATGAAATTGCCATCCTTACTCTCTCCTGGCATATGCTGTCAGGGCAACCCGGTTCAGGTGGACGGCTCTTTAGAGCATTGTCCAAGTATGGAGTAAATATCGAGGCAATTTCGACATCGCTGTCATCGATTAGCTGTATGGTATCCGAAACACAGATTGACACGGCAGAGAAGGCTCTCAGAGAGGAATTCGGTATCGAGTAAGGTTAAGCCGGCACCTCGTGAGTCGACTTTACCCTGTGATAGAGCCATGACTTCCGGCGGTAATACGTATAGTACACGACCGCCCCCATAAATCCACTGAGAGTCATTGCGATCCATACGCCGAGTTCCTGCATGTCAACAACTTGAGTCAGGATAATTATCAGCGGGATCTCGATTATCCAGTTCGCTATGACATTCATGACCATCGGTGGCACATTCTTGCCAGCACCCGAAAAGACCATCTCAATGGTTATAACCGCCCCGATAAACGGGAATGCAAGCGCGCTTATTTTCAGGAACAGCACTCCCGCCGCATGAACAGCCTCTCTCGCGCCACCGGCTGATTCATCGAAGAACAGGTTCATAAGAAAATCCGCTCCGAAGAAAACAAACAGACCAAAGATTGTCATAATCAGCATGGAGAATAGTATTGCACGGTTACCGGTGGAATATGCCCTCTCTGTCTTCTCTGAACCGAGAGTCTGTCCAATTAGTGCGGATACGCCAAGTCCGAGTCCAACTACAGCCATAATCCCGAATGCCGCCACACGGTTACCTATACCAAACGCGGCTACAACAGAGGTTCCGTATGCCGCCACGAAACCCATGATTATGCTGCGTGAAATCGTAAAAGAAAAGGAGCTTAATCCGGCCGGGAGCCCGATTAGCATAATCTTCATCATATTAGAGAAACCGACTTTTATCTTCCCGAATATGTGGAGTTTGACATTTAACTTTCCGGAATACAGAAGAAACAATCCTCCCAAAACCGAAAATGCATATCCGATTATGGAGGCCCATGCCGCTCCAACAATTCCCATCTCCGGGAATATCCACCATCCGAATATCAGCACCGGATCGAGGATTATATTCAACGCGATACCCGTCATTTGAAGAATCATTGCCCACTTGGGATTCCCAATGCTCCTGAATGATGTATATACTGTAAATGCACAGAACGGAAATACCATCATTATATACTGCACGGTACCATAATCAACAGCCATCTCCAGAACCTCCCCCTCTGCACCGAGCAGCCTCAGAGCGAAACGCTGGATAATGAGTCCAACAACACCGAAGAGAATCGCAAGCATGCTTTTAAGAAGAAATGTCTCCTTAATTGCAGTCTCTGTCATGTCGTGGTCATTTCGGCCGTAATACTGTGAGATCATCGAGGTGCTGCCCGTACCGGCAACCATATTAGCGGATGATATCACCCAGTAGACTGCGAAGAAGAGAGTAAGCGCGGCAGGCTGATTGACACCGAGTTTCGCAAGCCAGAACATATCAACGATGTCATATATATTCGCAGCCGCGAATCCAAGAAGGGATGGCATACCCATCCTGAAAATCGCACCGAATATACTTCCGTCGGTAAATGTGTGATTTGTCTTCTTCAGTTCTGTCATGCTTTTGATGTTACGGTCTAATATACCGCCGGTTGCATGGAGAGTCTATTTTGGTTCGACCGTAATATACCCCGGATAACCCAATGGTCCCTGGATGTCAATCCTGTAGTCAAAGAATTTCTTGATAACCCAGAGGTTTGTCACCAGATGTGTGGATATTGCAGCAACATTCAGCTTGAACTTCCGCCTTGCAAGACAGAGATACGGTAGTATCTGATCCGCAAGGTAATGCCCGATACAAACATCCTTGCCCATGAAATCGATAAATTTCTGAGCGACCTCTTCAGCTACGATCTCCGCTGGTTTCCCCTTCTCACCGAGTGATGAAAAACCGGCAATGATGTTCTCGAATTCAGATGTGAGGAAGAGCAGAGTCCCCTTACCCGGTGAACGGTAATCCTTCGCTACAATGTTCGCATTGTATCCGGCTTCTTTAAGAACCTGAAGTACCCGTCTTTTCTGCCGTTCCGCAATAGATCTCTGGAGATTGGAGACCGCCGACAACCCGGTAAGGCGTATGAATTTTCCACGTTCCATATAGTCGTTCAGCTTGATACTCTTCGCACTCCTGATGGAACAGGATATCTCTCCTCCCCCCTCCGGATACCAGCCCCACTTCGAAACCTTGATCTTGATGTTCAGTCCCATCCTGCTGAGTGAAGGAGCAAATACCTGTTTCAGGTAGGTAGCAGGAGGACTCCACGGCACATGCGTCCCGCCCTTAATTTTGACCTGTGAATCACCACCTGCGAAAAACAATGGTAGAAGCAGAGTCTGAAGAACAAGAGTCGCCGAACCGGCAGATTTCCGCTCCTCTGCAACATCGAATGCGTATTTACCGGGTTGCACCTTCTCCGGAATGAACTGCAGACTCTCCGATCGAAGATGATCGCCTTTCACTTTAGCGTTGCAAATCTTGCGAAGCGCCTTTACTGCAGTAAGATGCTGAGGCATCATACCGGGCGTACGTCGATTGGCCCGGATATTAACGATTTCGACCGGTCTTCCAAGATGAGCGGCAAGAGCAAGACTGGTACGGAGTATCTGTCCACCGCCCTCACCAAAACTGCCGTCTATGCGTACCGGCTCTTTCTTATTCTTGTTATTGCCCATATAAGTGTGAAATGTTACGAACTTTTGACATTACCTGCAAGAAAAATGTGCGGAGAGTCCGATACCATTAAACGGGTGTGGGATGGATTTGAAAGTGTAAGCGTCCACGTATCATGCGTAAATTGGACAGAAAAATCTTGACATTTCTGTGCATCAGCGTTGTTTTATCCTGATTTTGTGTTCCCTCACCCGGGGAACTTTCTCTTTTACCGGGGTTTAGTAACCTTGATATGCCGTGCATTCGAACCACCGGCATACTTCCAAACTGGAGTTGAGTTCTGATGAAAAGCGGTTCAAAAGCTGAGTTTGTAGCCAACGAAGACAAAGTCCTAAAATACTGGCAGGACAACAAGATATTCGACAAACTATTCAAGAAGAACCAGGGTAACCCAAAGTACGCCTTTCTCGATGGTCCGATTACCGCGAATAATCCGATGGGTGTACATCACGCATGGGGCAGGACTCTCAAGGACATTCTCCAGAGATATTGGGCTTACAACGGTTACGAACAGCGTTACCAAAACGGTTTTGACTGTCACGGCCTCTGGGTAGAAGTCGAAGTTGAAAAAGCACTTGGCATCAAGACCAAAGCCGAGATCGAAGAACTTGGTCTCGACAAATTTTCCACTCTCTGCCGGGAACGTGTCAGAAAATACTCCGGAATCCAGAGAGATCAATCAATCCTTCTCGGGCAGTGGATGGACTGGCAGAATAACTATTTCACTCTGACAAACGCCAACATCCTCTTTATCTGGCACTTCCTGAAGGTGTGCGAGGAGAAGGGATGGATATATCGCGGTTACCGTCCGATGCCCTGGTGCTCCCGTTGTGGGACCTCTCTCAGCCAGCATGAACTGGCGGAGGGATACAAGACCGTATCACACAATGCCGTCTTTCTCGGCTTCCCTCTGAAGGATGCGGAGAATGAATATCTTCTGGTCTGGACCACAACTCCCTGGACACTGACCGCCAACACGGCTGCGGCTGTTCACGCGGAAGCCACGTATATCAAAATCAAACAGGACGACAAATTCTACTGGCTCGCGGAACCGTTGAAAGAGGTTCTGAAACCCGGCTATGAAATCGTGGAAAAAGTTAAGGGTGCCGATCTCGTTGGACGTAAATATCGCGGACCATTTGCTGAGTTCGACGCCAACAAGGATATCGACTACCGTGTCGTGGCCTGGAAAGAGGTCGTGATGAATGAAGGCACGGGTATCGTACATATAGCTCCCGGCTGCGGTCCCGAGGATTTTGAACTCGGCAAGGAAGAAAACCTCGGTCTTGTTGCACCAATCAACGAGAGCGGTCACTATTTCGCAGGTTTCGGTTTCCTAACGGAGAAATATGCCGGTGATGTCGCCGAGGATGTCTTCGAGAGCCTTCGCGAAAAAGGCATGATGTACAAGATCGAAGAGCATGAACACTCATATCCGCACTGCTGGCGGGATGGCACGGAACTTCTATTCAGGGTCGTAACCGAATGGTTCATCGATCCCGACCGGGACTATGGTGACGGCAGGACTGTACGCGAACATATGCTCGCTGCCAATGATAAAGTCGAATGGTCACCGAAACACGTCAAATTGCGCATGGATGACTGGCTGACGAACATGCAGAGCTGGTGTATCAGCCGCAAACGGTTCTGGGGTCTGCCTCTCCCCTTCTATGTCAATGAAACCGGTGACAAATATCACGTCGTCGGCTCGCGTGAGGAATTCGAGAAGCTGTGTCTCGATGAAGACCGTGAGAAACTGGAAGCGCTTCCGGAACTTCATCGTCCATGGATTGATGACATAAGAATTAAGCATCCAGAAACCGGTGAGACACTCACACGTGTCCCGGAGGTCGGCGACTGCTGGCTCGATGCCGGGATCGTCCCCTACTCCACCCTCGGCTACAAGGATATTGTGTCGTTCGAGGAATACAAAACGCAGCAGGATGATTTCAACGGCGGCGATTGCCGACATCTTGCACCATCTCCAAGCTGGGGACAAGACTACTGGAAAGACTGGTTCCCGAGCGAGGCTATCTGCGAGATGCGCGCCCAGACGAGAGCATGGTTCTATTCTCTTCTCTACATGAGTATCGCGCTGGAAGACAAATCGCCGTATAAGCGCGTGTACACATACGAGGATGTCCGGGATGAACATGGCGATGAGATGCACAAGAGCGCAGGTAATGCGATCTGGTTCGATGATGCGGTCGAGAAAGTCGGCGCGGAACCGATGCGGTGGCTCTATGCCGGACACAACCCGTCAACATCGTTGCCATTCGGCTGGAAAGCTCTCGAAGAAACGACGAGAAAACTTCTCGATATCTGGAATATCTATAAATTCTATGATACTTACGCTTCGCTGGACAAGCCTAAACTCGATGCTGTTGACAAACATACCGAGGGCATGACCCTTCTCGACAAATGGGCACTCTCGCGCTTACAGAATCTGGTTGCTGAGATTCGCAAACTTTACGAGACATTCCAGGTCCACCATATCACCAAGCTGGTCGAGCAGTTCGTGGATGATCTCTCGAACTGGTATGTCCGCAGAAACCGCCGCAGATTCTGGAAATCCGAAATGAACGAGGACAAGGCTGCCGGATACCATACACTCGGACATATCATAGTCACGCTGTCTCAGGCAATAGCGCCGATAGCTCCGTTTATTTCGGAGCAGATGTATCTCGGGCTTGCGGAAAATCAGGATGGATGGCCGGAATCGGTTCATCTTCTTGATTTCCCGAAAACAAACGATGATCTCCGCGATACCGAACTGGAAGAACACGTTGAGATGGTACGTAAAATGGTCAGCGTGGCACTCGCTGCAAGAGCGAGCGCGAACATGCGAACCCGCCAGCCTCTCGCTGAGATGATGGTAAACGCGCCGGGGTCATTCAAAGCCGCAGCGGAACGATTCGAGGATGACATTAAGGAGGAGATCAATATCAAGAAGATCTCTTTCATTGATGATGCCACAGAATATCAATCAGTTTCGATTAAACCGAATTTCGCCAATCTGAAATCTCACATTAACGCTGACAAGATGCAGGATGCGATCAAAGAGATAAAGAGCGCGAACCCTGAAAAACTGATCGCAGAGATCAAGGCGGGACACGATAAATACACGATGGATGATCTTCTGGTCGAGAACCATTCGAAGGACGGCTTATCAGTCGATTCTGAGGATGATGTTACGGTCGTGCTGGATGTCCGCTTGGATGACTCGTTGAAAGCGGAGGGATTCGTTCGGGACCTCGTACGCAAACTTCAGGTACAGCGGCGTGAGGCTGGTCTGAAAGTCGAACAACGGATAAACGTCTACGTGGCGGCTGATGATTCGGTTAAATCAACAATCGAGAACCATAGCGACTATATCACCGAAGAACTTCTCGCACACGAAATATCATTTAACGGTAATAAATCGGATAAGCTCGATTTCAACGAGATCAAGATCGCAGGCAAAACCCTCGAAGTCGCAATAGAACCGGTGTAACCGAGTAGCCGATTAGGGCAGAATCCTTAGCGGTTCTGCCAAGTTGAATCCGTAAGGGATGCGACCTAAAACTGCTATTCTTCAAGACCGACATTTCAGGGTTACCGTTTGCCAGCCTCAGAATGTCCATGTCACCCCAGCCGACAGGTAATGAATGAGAGCAAAGTTGTAGACCTCATCATTATCAGCGCCGCCCTCCAGAATCCGATACCCGAAACGAAGGCGAAGTCGATCGGTAGCATCTGTATATACCGCCAACAACACATCCTCAGCCCGACCCTGTGGAGCAGCCAGAGCATCCCCCCGGAATATCAGCCCATACCTTGAGGCAAACGCCCAATCCAGAGCAAAATTGATAAGCGGTACGAATCCGGTATTAGTCTTCTCGGACTTCTCCATCTCCCCCTTAATTTCAATCGCGGCATCTCGGATTTTGGCTGTCACACCGAGATCAAATCGCAAACGATCTGATTTATATAGCATATAGCTGTATGTCAGTCGGTAAGAATCAAAGCGATACCGAGAGTCAAGATGTTCTCCGGCAGCAAACGTTACTCCATTATATTCAATTGCACGATCAAGACTACCGGATGATTCAATGCGCAACGGTGCTGCGAGCAGCGACAGTTTGTGCCGCTCACCGATGGGTATGGTTAACCGAAGTCGAAAGAACGGAACTGCATCCGATTCAAGTTCATCTGAAAGTGATAACTTCGTCCCGGTATCCCCGGGTATCCTGACATCGTTGTATCCGTTAAATGCGGCACCACCTTCAACATCTACGGTAAATCCCGCATGCAGTTTTCCTGATGTCAATACCAGAAGCATAATGACAATTTGCACAAACAATAATTTTCTCATAGCTATTACCACATCTTCACTATTAGCTGTTAATTCCACTTGCAAACAATCGCATAGCAGAAATATTAACAGCCGGAGGGTGAAATTGTTCACAGTATCGTAGGCAGGAGTCTTGCACTTCTGGTAACCGAGAGAGCAGAATCCTTTAGTGGTTCTGCCATGTCGAATCCGCAAGGGATTCGACCACGATCACCGATCCTTCCCCATTGCGGCTGTTCCTGCCCGGCAGCCGCCGGGGCTTGACTGCCTCTGGTAGTGTGGACTTCAAGCCAATATCGCTCCATCACCCGTTTTAAGTAACATTGTCTGCAAGAACACCATATCCTATGGGTACGATATTCCGAATGATTGAGTACTCACAGCTTACTGTGGGATTGCTCAGTTGGTGCACGAGACGTACACCAACCACTGACAAACTACTGAAAAGATGGGAAGATGAGAATACTTATAATCATACTTGGAATCTCTGCGGTTATTGCAATCGCAGGTTTTCTGACTTTCTACTTTTCGACCGACAATCTTAAACAGTTCGGTGCGGCTCCATCCGGCAAACGACTCGAGAGGATACTTCAATCGCCACATTACAACGGCACGGAATTCGTCAATCAGCATGGTGGTGGACTGAATTTCACAGCTTCAAGTTTCATGACCATGTTCAAGGAGTATTTCTTCGGTAAAGACAGGACACCGAAAATCGAAATACCCGTTAACAAGCCTACAGGTGATGATTTCGCGGAGTCCATAGACAGTAGTCTGGTTTTCACATGGATGGGACACTCGACGGTCCTTCTCGAAATGGACGGCATGAGAATACTGACCGATCCGGTCTGGAGCGAGAGATCATCACCGAGCAGCATATACGGTCCGAAACGGTTTCACGAGATACCCATCGCACTGGATGACCTGCCGCATCTTGATGCTGTCATAATATCGCACGATCACTATGACCATCTCGACATGAAAACGGTTGTGAAACTGAGTCAGACAGGAACCATCTTCATCACAACACTCGGTGTTGGCGCGCATCTCGAGGAGTGGGGAATCGATTCATCCCAGATAATAGAGCTTGACTGGTGGGAGGGATATCCGCTGAGTGATCAATTCAAGCTGGTCTGCACTCCCGCCCAGCATTTCTCCGGGCGCGGTGGACTGAGTGGACGGAATAAGACATTCTGGTCAACATGGGTGATAACCGGTCCCGAGCATCGTGTGTTTTTCTGTGGCGACACGGGAGAGATTCCTGAGTTCGAAGAGATCGGCGAGAAATTCGGACCGTTCGATTTGACACTAATGAAAATCGGCGCGTACGGCGATCTGTGGCCGGACATACACCTGAGACCGGAACAGGCGGTACGGTTACATCACAAACTGCGCGGTGAAGTCTTCCTCCCCATCCATTGGGGGACATTCGACTTGGCAATGCACGACTGGAAAGAACCGATAATCGACCTCTTGAAAATCGCACAGAACGAGGATTTAACACTGGTCACACCAATCCCCGGCCAACGCATCAACATCGATTCACTACCCCCGATTCATCAGTGGTGGCTTGGCGAGAAGGTATGATCTCCCGTAGGTCAAAATACCTTTCGGTTTCGACATGGTGGATTGTCTGTGGCTGGTGTACGTCTCGTGCACCAGCTTTTGTTTTATGTTTAATCCCTATATACATTGTCACACTTGCGCAGGCAGGTGTCCAAGCCTCTTCTGTAAAAGGTTATGTGGTTTTCATTACAGACATTGATTTCGGTCTTCGTTGGGATCACTTAAAGAAATCTTGATGCAATATCTTTTATGATACTTTATTGCACGCTATTTGCAGCCTTGCCTGGATTCCCGCCTCCGCGGAAATGACACGAAATAAAGTCGAAACCCTTGTGATTTCGATATGGCAAAATCACAAGGATTCTGCCCATCTATAGCAATCGTTTCTTTGTTCTTGACATTTGAAACACATAGATGATTCTTGTATTCAGGTGTGATCGACCGCTAATCAGCCAATTAATCTACCAGAAAATTCAACTCAGTGGCGATCAATAGTTCGCTATACCAATCCTTTATCATGAAGATAAAAGGGTTGTATCTTGATTGTTGATACCGGTTGCGTTAAACATAGCTGCACTGGTTTCGTTCTTAAATCAGAGACAGTCACATTTAAAATACATCCAAGCATTATTCAGAACACACATGACGCGCCTTTAGAAGCGCAATAACATGGAGGACTAAACCATGTGTGAAATTACTCAAACACTCATCCGAAGAGGTGCAATACTCAGAGTCGTATTGGTTCTGCTCATACTCCTCTTCATGACTACAACGGTAGTTTCTCAGGAGAAAGGAACTCCTGAAGTGCCCTTAAGTAGTAGTTCCGTTACCTCTAATGAGAGTACCGGAGAATTGATGGATTTCTGTATAGTGTATTTTTCAAATGCGGATACATACATTAGCGAATCCGAACCTGGAGATAATTTCGGTTCACTTTCATACCTATCCGCATCACCCCACTGCAACACAACCAATTCCGAGAAACGTATTCTTGTTAACTTCAGCGAACCTATTGCAAGTTCATCGGTGATTAAATCAGCAATTCTCCACCTAAACTACTATGCATACGAGGGAGTAAACCCGGCAAACCGCTCTCTAACAGCAAAACGAATAACATCAAACTGGTCTGAGAGTTCGGTGAACTGGAACAACCAACCTCCTACAGAGTCCTTTTATCCAGCCGACACACTGGTGCCATCATCCTATAAAACGATGGCATGGGACGTTACCGCTTCAGTTTTATACAATCTTGATAACTATGATGATTCTATGGCTGGATGATATCTGATGATGGAACATGCAGCGGTGGTACACCGGAAGCTAAATTTCGGTCAAGAGAGTTCTCAGAACCAGCAGCACAACCAACTCTTAAGGTCTGTTTCAAGGATGGCAATGTACCTCTGATATATGGCTATGCCCTAAATACTCTCGGAGCTCCATGCCCAAACTTGAACGTATCGCTTGATTATGAATGTGATGATGAAAACCAGTTTGAACTAACTACAACGACTAACGGTGATGGATACTATGAGTTTCTGAAAGATGATTTCCAGTGTGAAGAGTGGTACAACATCTGCCAGTGCACGGTAATACTTGGTCCTGTGCTGGATTCGAAGATAACACATTACGTGCCACGTCAGCTTGACTTTGGTCCATCCTGTCCGTACGTGTCCGTGTGGGATGGAGAAAAATACATTAGAGACAACAATATCCTCCCTCAATCAGAGGGGAATGGCGGATTTGATGAAGATGACTGCTACCTCCTGCGTGTAAATCCGGTTGAGACATCCAACAGATATCATCTGAGAATAGAAGAGTTCGAGAATGAATGTACGTCAGCTGACCAATTCTCACTCATTGCCGTAGATCATGATCCGGATGTTAATCTCGCGGTTGATGGATCCGGTGAAATCTTTATATGGAAAGATCCACGACCGGTATTGTCTGTTTTGACCAAATCCGGTGATGATGTGACACGACAGCTTACTATGATTGATGGTGATTGTGCACAAATGAATGCCGGTGAGACGCTTATTATTGGTTTTGGAGAATTAACACCCGCTTCTGATGCAAGGTTGATAGTGCGCATTTGCTCAAAATCAGACAGATCAAAACTGGACAATAACGATGAGTACTCAGAGTGGGCTGATACACGAGATCGTAAAGCTGCTTTTAAACTGCATCCTGCGGATGGAGATATCCTTGAGATCAACCCCAGGATTCAACCGAGAGAAAATGGGGTGCTGGCTGTTGCGGACGTAACCGATATGATTCCCTCTCAGAAAGGAGATTTCAACTTAGAGCTTGCGCTTCCAGCAGATCACCTGATTGATTTTATCGGTCTCGACATCTCAGAACAACAGCCCTTGATTGTTTCTGAACTAGATCTTCTCTCTGCAAAACATTCTCTGTCAGGGGATGTTACATCAGCACTTGCAGCAGTAGATTGTAACTATGCGAAATTATCACCCAATGAACATATAGACCTCTGCTTTGGAAGAACCGCAACACAGCATAATTCACAAAGGGATTTCATTCTCAAATCCACAGGTCATTACGAAACAATTGGAAGTGAGTCTATTCCAAGCAGCGGCATACTTGCCAACTACCCGAATCCATTCAATCCAAGTACTGAAGTGGTCTTCAACCTTGTCAGACCATCGCACGTAAGGCTTGATGTCTTCAATATCATGGGACAGAGAGTTGCCACTATCATGGATGAATTTAAACACTCAGGAGTTCATAGAGCTTACTGGAATGGCATGTCTGAGTCGGGGCATAAAGCTGGAACCGGTGTCTATTTCTGTAAAATGAGCTACAATGAAGGAAGTGCATGTATAAAAATGGTCCTTATGAAATAAATTGGAGATATATCATATAACTTGATTGTTAAAACAGTTCCGTAAGTAATAATTCTCACGCTCCTGACAATGGCTGGTGTACATCCCGTGCACCATCTCAAGATATCTGTTGGCGTACGGGACGTGTGCCAACCACAAGACCTGTCACCTATGTCTCCGGTCTGTACCCTGACGCTGGCTCACCTGGAAGGTGAGCTACCCGGTCTGAAAGGTGGAGTACCCAATATTTAGTGAGGCGACGCCTCCCTAACTGAAATCCTTCCCCATGATAACAGCCACGATGACAGCGAGAATTGCTGCGGGTGCGAGGAATCGCATGAAGAATCGCAGCAGGCGGAATATCATCGTCGGATTGCCTCTTTCATCAACCATGCCGAGTTCCTCAATTGCGATCTTGTCACTCACAAACCAGCCAACGAATATCGTCGTCAATAGCCCGCCGATCGGAAGCATCCAGTTTGCAGCGAAATGATCGAGAGAACTCAATATCCCCGGCTTGTCTGCAAATATCTCGAAGTTCGAGAGAGCCGGAACCGCACCGAGTGACAGTGCCGATCCAACCGCGGTGACAATTACAATCAACGTGGAGAATATCGTCGCCGTGTGTCGCTTGATATGCAGCTTGTCGATGAAGAATGACACTATCACCTCGAGAAGCGATATCGTCGAGGTCAGCGCAGCGAATGCTACGAGTATGAAAAACAGCGGTCCGAGGAGAGACCCGCCGGACAAATCCGTGTAGAACAATCTCGGTATCGTCACGAAGAGCATTCCGACCGTCGAGCCGGAAACCTGCTCCTCCATCCCCGGAACCGAGAATATAATCGTATACATGATGATACACGCGAGAATTGCAATTGCAGTATCGAGCACAACAACCATCGTACCGGAACGAAGTATCGATTCCGATTTCTTCATGTAGGAACCGTACGTTATCATCACACCCATACCGAGCGACAGCGTGAAGAATGCGTGACCGAGCGCCTCTAAGATCCCCGCTGTTGGAAGCTCCGTAAAATTCGGTCTGAAGAGAAAATGGAATGTCTCACCGATACCCGGCAGGAAGAAAACCCGTATCAGAAGATACGCCAAGATCACGAACAGAACCGGCATAAGGAATTTGGCGGCTTTCTCGATACCATCCTTCACCCCACGCCAGATAATAATCGCCGTGAAAATCAGAAAGACAACTCCGAGGCAGACCTGTCTCCAGCCATCGGCAAGGAAATTGCCGAAAGCATCATCCGCTGGCGGAGTGTAACCGTTTATACTCCATCCGAGACATTGAACAAACGATGACAGGGACCATCCGGCAATTACGCTGTAGTAGCCGAGGATCACAAAACCGGTTAGCACTCCAAAAAAACCTACAATCCCCCAGGCATCATTACCGAGTTTCTGAAACGCCGGTACCGGACTCTCCTGTGTTCTTCTGCCGAGAAGAATCTCCGCTACCATTATCGGAAGACCAACAATGGCCACACTGATCAGGTAGATTAGTACGAATGCGCCACCGTTGTTGTGCCAGGTTATATATGGGAATTTCCAGAGATTCCCCAGTCCTACGGCGCTGCCCGCCGCTGCAAGTACGAAGCCTATCCGTGAAGCCCAGTGATCTCTCTGTGCCACATGATCTCCTTGTTCTCGTATGATTTAGAATGTTATTATCTAAAAGACCCGTAACAGTTTGTCAACAAGTTTCCCCCTGCCAATACCGGACACATTAACAGCACAGAAAATGATTGCCTGCTTAAGTCTTCTTCTTATAATTCCAGCGGTTCACCGATCAACAGAAACCAATACAATCTATCTGGAGGGATAATGAGAGTTCGCAGTGTCTTTTTTGCTGTTATGATTTTGGTTCTGGTCCTTGCCGTTTGGGGGCTTGCAACGGATGTAAAGTGGTTTGATACCGAGAAGTGCGCATTCTGCAAGCAGATCGCCAAATACCCCGGACTCGCCGAGCATATGCACCACGAATACCATAACATCTCAAATGGTATTGTCTCGATCACTACGGTCGATGAGGACTACAAGGAGGCTTATTACAAGTCTCAGGCTGACATACAGAAGGTTGCCGAAGATATGACCAGGGGTGGAGAAATGCCTTACATGTGCGGATTCTGCAGCAAGTATGGCTATTTCCTGATGGCCGGTGTCAAACAGGAGGTTGTCGAGAGCGATGTCGGGATCATTCTCATCATGCAATCCGATGATAAGGAGATGGTGAAAGAGCTTCACGATTTCGCTGACAGAGCCAAAGTGGAAATGAAAAAGATGTTCAAAGACAAATAGGATTCGGAAGAATTTATACCTGACATAAGGGCAGACAGATTGTCTGTCCTCTCTATTATCCACTTCAGACTACAACCGTATTTTCTTCAGGACAGAATCCTCGAGCGGCGCTACCTCAACGACCTCTTCCCTGTCCCGGTATGACATCGTAATCGGCACCGACCGTGCTCTCTTGTCATCACAATATCGTGCGGTGATCCGGGCGGCAAACTCGACAGCATCATCGGTCGGCATGCCCTGAAGAAGCGTGATAGGGCTTCCGGTATCTTTCGCTTCGAGCTGAATGTCAGCCCTCGATTTCAGAGCTTCGATCTGGTCGTTGTCCGATTCGTTACGCCCGACAATTATTTTCGTGTCTGCCGAATATCTGAAGTGCCGTCCGACTTTGAGAAGATTGATCTCACTGTAACCTGCATCCGGGGTATGAGTGAATAAATCTTTCAGACGTCTCGAGAAGTTTGGATCGGTCAGGAGACAGCCGGAGGTTGCATTCGGATATTCCTCAAGCCCGAGTTCCTCTGCAAGTTCCATTTGCCGCCGCCGAGAACGTCCGGAGATACCCTCGAGACGGTCACGATCTATTTTCCCCTCCAACTCGGGAACAGTCGGGTCCATTAGTTTTGCCGATAGAGGTCGAAGCAACCGCCCCTTTAATCCGGTCTCTTTTTCCACCTGAAAAAGACGGTCCCGTGTCTGCGACATCGGACGCTGTCCGAGAACTTCGCCTGTCACTATCGCATCGGCTCCTATCCGTTCCATTACATATTTCGCTTCATTGAGCATCATTATCCGGCAATCCACGCACGGATTCATATTCTTTCCGTGACCGAATTTCGGATTTTTCACAATCTCGATATATTTTTCGCCGAGATGACACATCTTGACATCGAAACCATATTTCTCGGCCATCGGAAACGGATCATGCGAACAGCCCGATTTATCTTCGGCTATATGACAACCAAAATGTGTCATATATACAATTGCATGAACTTCCACATCCTGCCTGCACATGAGAAGAACGGCAAGTGAGCTGTCGAGTCCACCCGACAGGAGTGCTACCACTTTCGATTTAGAGTTTCCGCTGTTGCTCAAATTCGTCTCCTGTAATAACTCTGTAAAATAGATGCTAAGATTACATGAATTTGACCGAACAGTCAACATTTCCGATATACTTTCCTAATGGAATACGGTAGTTTTAGCTGGATATTAGCGATACTTTTTCTATATTTTCAAGCTGCCCTTTTGTATAACGAGCAGGAGCGTTGATGTTCACGATATTTGTCAAAATCGAAGACGGGCTGAAAAAATTCATCTGGGAGCTTCAGCAGATGTTCTTCTTCTCGCTGAAGATGATCTCCACCTGTTTCGGCCGTCCGATATATGTCTTCGAAACATTCGAGCAGATGCACTTCATAGGCATAGGCTCATTGTATCTTGTCGTCCTGACAGGTTTATTCGCCGGGCAGGGTATGGCAATCCAGTTCTCTTACGAGCTTGCCACACTTGGATCACAGAACTACCTCGGCAGGATTCTCGCAATTGCAGTAGTTCGTGAGCTTGGACCGGTCCTCACCGGATTAATGATTGCCGCTCGAGTTTCGTCCGGTATCACAGCCGAAATCGCCGCAATGGTCTCATCACATCAGGTGGATGCAATGAGAGCATTCGGAATAGACCCCGTACGAAAACTCGCCGCTCCCAGGCTTATTTCTCTTATAGTAATGGTGCCGGCACTGACAGTCATCGCAGACGCGATAGCCCTGCTTGGAGGATGGATAATCGCAATATTTATTGCGCACATGTCCTCAACACTATACTGGGCAAATGTGCTGGATCGTCTGAGGTTCGGAAATCTCTTCATCGGACTGCTGAAACCCGCGATATTTTCGCTCGTAATAGCTTTCATAGCATGTTATAAAGGCTTTACAACTCGCGGTGGCACGAGAGGAGTGGGGGCATCCACAACGAGCAGCGTCGTGACATCATCCATAACACTGCTGATAGTCAATTTCCTGATAACCAAACTCGTAATATCGCTCTTCGCGGGGTACTTATGATCAGACTTGAAAACATCGAGTACTACATAGGTGATATTCACATCATCAGGGATGTTTCCCTCGAGGTGGACGAAGGTGAAACGCTCTCAATAATCGGCCAGTCCGGATCCGGGAAGAGCACGCTGTTGAAGCTTATACTTGGGTTGAGCAGACCGACAAGTGGCAGAGTATACATTGACAATATAGACATTACAGACATGAAGGAAGTACAGCTTCGTGAGGTACGCAAACGCATCGGGATGGTTTTTCAGGCAGGCGCACTATTCGATTCACTCACAGTCGGTGAGAATGTCGGATACTATCTGCTCGAGCACTCGAGTATGAAACTGAGTGATATATCCGAGGAAGTACAGCAAATGCTCTCTTTCGTCGGTTTACCGGCTGAGATTATCGACAGACTGCCCGATGAACTCTCCGGTGGACAGCAGCGGCGTGTTGCAATTGCACGTGCACTCTTATCAACGAAACCCAGGATAATGCTCTACGATGAGCCAACCACCGGTCTTGACCCTGAGATGACAGACAGAATTGTCAATTTAATCATGAAAATCAAGGAGCCGCGCAATGTTTCGCAGATAGTGGTTACACACCAGATTGCCGATGCTTTTAACCTTGCAGACAGGTTTGTCATGATTGACGGTGGGCGTAAGATATTCGATGGAGATGGAAAACGATTGCTTGGAAGCACGGATGAAAGTATAGTGAAATTTCTGAGACCGTTTAATTCCGTTGTCTCAAAACATTGTGAACTTCTCACACAGGTGAATGGATATAATGAAACGAGCCGGTAAAGTCAAATGGGGAGAGATGAAGGTTGGAATTCTTATCTTCATCGCAGTAGCATTCATGTTCTATGCCTCCTTCAGAGGTGGGGGCACATCTATCTTCGAACCCAAAATAACATATCACGCTTACTTCGATAACCTCAACGGTCTCGCAGTTGGCGCACCTGCATGGCTTGCGGGTGTCGAAGTTGGAAGCGTCTCCGGTCTCGAATTCCTGAAAGAGAAGTTATCGGAAGAGAAAACGATAAAGATAGATATCACTATCAAAGAATCTGTCGCATACCTTATCACACCGGGAACCGCAGTGGAACTCGGAACGATAGGGCTCCTCGGTGATAAGTATATCCGTATAATACCCGGTAAGCCTTCCGATGTCCCCCTTGCGGATGGTTCCATACTTGAATCGCGGGGCGCTGCGGGTCTCGATGGTGTTCTGGAAAGATTACCTGAGACAGCCGATAGATTCAATCGTATTTTAGCGTCGTTCGAGAATGTCATGGCACAGGTCGACACCGGTTCCGGTACGGTATCCATGTTGATAAAGAATAAAGAACTTGCTGAAAGTATCCATGGACTGGTCAATAAATCCAATCGCCTGATGGAAACTCTCGAACTCGGCACAACATCCCTGACTCGCGATTTCAGGCTCATCCAGGAGGATTTCCATGCGCTCTCTGCCGAAATGCTGAAAGGTCAGGGAACGATTGGACAGCTTCTGCGTGATCCGGAACCATTCAACAATCTCGTGTCGGCAACCGCTCGCCTCGACTCGATCCTCGCGAAGGTCGACTCAGGGGATGGCACTCTCGGGCAGCTTGTCAACGATCAGGAGATGTATACGAATATCAAGGATCTTATGGCACGGATGAATGTGTTGGTCCGAGATATAATGGACAATCCAAAGAAGTACTTTAAATTCAGTATCTTCTAAGGATGTAATCCGCTCAGAACAGGCTCTGAGCGGTTTTCAAGATGGATTTGCTGTCCTTTGTCTGAACAAAATGCAGGTGTGTTTTTCTCACATTTTATAATCGCATAGCATACAATCGCTTACAAGCACATTCTCTTCCTTCCGTTGAGAGGTTTTGTCGTAATCGTGATTGGTATTCTATACCCCCATAGCTAAGCTGTAACAGGACATGGGTTTGCAATATCACGACATGCATCGGGTTCAAAAATGAAACTTCTGCATTCTCGAAACTGTTTAATATACAAGAAGATACGGAGACACTCAAAAAGTGTCTGAATTTGACTTTATTCGGATTTATATTAGATTCATATCGAACTGCCGAAATTTACCTTAGGAGGACTTATGAAGAGCAATGGAAAAATTGGCATATATGTAGTCATATTCTCTGTAGTATGCATGGCGCTTGTGTGGCTGGTAGGCTCAGGTCAGGCGGAGCAGGGATACACCCCGGATGACCTGATCGTACAGGTTCACTATGCGGATCAGACTACCGGTGGCGATGAGACATCCGGTGATACGGCGGTTCGTGAGAAAAGCATTCTGTACTACACACGAATGCTCGTCGATATGGCTTACAACATCCACTCCAGATATATGGAGGATGTAAGTCCGAAAGATCTCGCCTATGCAGGTATCAGAGGAATGCTCGATGATCTCGATCCATTCTCTGTTCTGATGGAGAAGAAATCCTACGAATCTCTGATGGAGAACACGCACGGCAGGTATGAAGGTCTCGGAATGCAGATCGGCAAGCGTGGTGACTACATTACGATTATCGCACCGATGGAGGGAACTCCGGCATCAAAGATCGGTCTCCAGGCAGGCGATAAAGTCATCGCTATTGATGGTGAGAATACCAAAGAGATGACAGTTGAGGATGCATCGAGCATGATGAGAGGCGAAGCCGGTACGAGTGTCACTCTTACAATCCGAAGACCCGGCTATGAAAAAGAACTCGATTACGATGTCACACGTGCGGAAATCCCCCTGTATACTGTGAACTACTCCGGTATGGCTGAAGACGACATCGGGTATGTCCGTCTTTCCCGATTCGCCGAGAGCACAGGTGATGAACTTCGAACTGCTATCGATTCCCTGATGAACGATAGCAATCTCAACGGTTTGATTCTCGATCTGAGATCGAATGGCGGCGGTTTGCTCTCACAGGCTATCGAAACAGCAAATCTATTCCTCGATAAAAACAAACTGGTCGTCTATACACGGGGGAAATTACCAAACACAGAGCATAGATATTCATCAGAGCAGGAACCGCTCTACCCCGACAAGCCACTCGTTGTTCTGGTTGATCCCGGCTCGGCTTCGGCTTCAGAAATCGTGGCGGGTGCAATTCAGGATTGGGATCGTGGTATAATCATCGGTAACACAACATTTGGCAAAGGACTCGTTCAACAGATTTTCGGTGGATCCGGAGATTCCGAGATTGCACTTAAACTTACTACAGCCAAATACTATGTACCGTCCGGAAGATGTATCCAGAAACCGGAACGCTCCACGAAACACCCCGAGGATATCGAGTTTGATGAGCTGGAAACGGGCGATGAGGAAATCGATGAAAACCGTGAGATATTCTACACTAACGGCGGTAGAGTTGTATACGGCGGCGGCGGCATCGTACCGGACATCAAAGTTGAACGCGAGCGCTACCAGCCGATAGAAATCAATCTCGAGCGCCAGTCGATGTTCTTCAACTTCGCAGTCGAATACGCGTCCAAACATCCTGAAGTCGGTCGCGATTTTGAAGTTACGGATGAGATTTACAACGAATTCAAGCAGTTTTGCGAGGATCGTGATTTCGACTACACTTCCAAGATGGAACTAAGTCTCGATGAGTTCGAAGAAGCTGTCGAGAGTGCGGATAGACTCGAAGCTTTCGAACAGGATATCAACGAACTCAGAGCATTGGTGGAAACCGAGAAAAAGAACGATTTCGAGAAGTCAAATGACTATATAAGCAAGTCGATCCGGCGCGAGGTTATCAGAAAACAGTTCGGTGACAAAGGCGTATATGAGGAACTCGTTCTCAAGAGCGATCCGTATGTACGCAAAGCCATCGAAATTCTGAAACAGAGGGAAGAATACTCAAAACTTCTCGAAGCCGGTAAAAGCATCAGAAGTGAAGGCTGATCCTTTGACCTGAAATAGACATACGTTTTTTCGAAACGGCGGGGTTGCATCCCGCCGTTTTTTTATATTATTGATACAGTATATCGGATTGCACCGGGAGAGCAATTTGCCATACACTCATATAGCACCCTATTACGACCTTCTCGGTTGGGCGGATTTCACAGATTACCTGTGGCCTCACATCAAGTCGTTTTTCCGCTCAATCGGTGGACCTCCAAAGGAAATGCTGGATATCGCCTGCGGTACCGGAGTCCTGACAGTTCGCCTCGCGGATAAGAATGTTCATGTGACAGGCATCGACATCAATTCCGAAATGATAAGAGTCGCTAAAACGAAGGACTACAAGATAAAACCACAGTTTTCGGTTGCGGATATGCGCAATTTTGACCTCGGTCGGACATTCCGTGTTACCGGGTGTTTTTATGATGCTATCAACCATCTGACAGATGAGGATAGTGTAATCAAGGCTTTTGAGTGCGCATTCCGCCATACCGAAGAAAACGGTTACTACCTTTTTGATGTCAACACGATCAAGGGACTCAAAAACTGGGAACCATTCCAGTCCTCCCGCAGAGACAACTTTTTTGTCCGCCAGCATGGCGAATTCGATCCCGAAACAAGAATCGGGGCATATAAGGTCGAGGCTTTCGTTAAACGTTTCGACGGGGAGGTTGATTTCATTGAGGAGATCATAACCGAAAAGGGTTATACGGACGCTTTTCTCCGCCTTGAGATTGCAAGAGTCGGGTTTAAGAAAATACTCGTCAAACCGTTCAAGTCGGACGAGACAATCGCAACAGCCGAACGGCTCCTGTATATCTGCAAAAAGTAAACTCCCATCTCCTCTTCTCTAAATCGTTTTCTTGACACTCCGCCATATCTCCGGTATAATCTCTTATTATTGAGGCAATGCTGTCAGATGCCGGGAGAGGATTTAATGCCGCAAAAACCGGAACCGACTCTGGAAGAAATCGCACAGGTGGTGCGCCGCGTTGTTGAACGAGAACTGCGCCGCAATCGACAGAGTGAAGAGAGACCAATGCGAGCGCAGAAAAACTCCCCATCAGTGCTCATCACGGAAGATATGGTTATGTCCTGCCATCGGCAGAAACAGGATCTCGTACTCCCCCCTAAGTATATCATCACTCCGCTGGCAAAGGATGCCATTAACAAAACGGGAGTCAAGGTTGTCCAGCAAGAGGAGATCAGCAGGGATGAATCGGAGGATATGAAGTCATCCGTCGAGACAATTGTTCTCTGGTCTGATAGATATTCACACGATCTGAAAAACCAACTGACCGAAAATCTATCCGGCGATTTCACACTACAGGATATGTCGTCTGACGACAACCTGAATAATTTTGTAACCGCAATTCAGAATAACCCCAGAGCAAGAGGCATTGCACTGTCCGAAACGGGTGTGGAACTATCTATCCTTTTGAATAAACATCCCGGAATCCGGGCAGTATTCGCAGAGAATGTGGACCCGGTTATAGTAGGCAGGGAGAGAGTTTCCGCAAATGTCCTGACAATCTCATCCGATCAGACCTCGTTGAGCAGGGCAATCAATATGGCTCAGAGATTCATCCATACCGAGTTCAAGAATCCACAGTTCAGAGAACTAATCGAGGAAATCCTGAATGCCGAGAAGAAAAAGTAGGGCACAATATCCTTGCTGAAATCCCATGACATCTCCGGATACATCGATCAGGCTCACCTTAAGAGTGATGCACAAATCGAAACAATAACCGAAATGTGCCGGAGAGCAGTAGAGCTGTCGGTTCGCTCCGTGTGCATAAATCCGGTATTTGTCAGGCACGCATCCAAGATTCTTAAGGGCACCGAAACGAGTGTCGGATCGGTAGTCGGATTCCCTCTTGGCGCGAATACAACTCTCGTTAAAGTATTCGAAGCCGAGACTGCGGAGAATGAGGGCGCAACCGAGATCGACATGGTGATGAACATCAGCGCCGCAAAAGCAGCCGAGCTACTGTATGTCGAACATGAGATACACGAGGTCAGAAAAGCACTCTCGAGCGGGACAATTCTCAAGGTTATCCTCGAATGCCCCCTTCTATCCGATCCGGAGAAAGTGGCATTCGCCAAACTCGCTGTAGACTCAGGAGCTGATTTCGTGAAAACCTGCACGGGGTTTTTTGGTGATGCTACAATCAAGGATGTAGAGTTAATCTTCAAGGTCGTACGCGGAAAAGCCGGAGTGAAAGCCGCCGGAGGAATCCGCGATCTCAAAGCCGCGCTTGCGATGATTGAAGCCGGAGCATCCAGAATCGGGACATCCTCCGGATTTGATATTATCGAACAATACCGCCGCCAGACATCGAAATAGCCATAGCCTCTAAAACCTAATGAATGGTCAACGTGGCCCGGAGGGCGGGTATGTTGACAAACCAGGTCAGCGTGCCCCGGGGGGTTCTGTGGTTGGCGTACGTCTCGTGCGCCAACGTTAATCAGAAAGCTGGTGCACGGGATGTACACCAGCCACAAAACAGGCTTTTTCAACACACCCAAAGACTGTGGGGTGCGCCCCCAGCCCCAAGCAGGTGCGATCTGTAACAAAACCAAATAATATCATAGATGATTTGACATACAGCGCTGCTCTGAGTAGATTTGTCGAGACATGTGGAAGTATTGCCAAGGTTACTTCGAAAGACTCAGGACTAATCCCTGAACGGCCATACTCCCAAACATGAAAAGGAACTTATAACCGATACCTGCGATTATCTTATGAGATACGTGGATAATACCGATAATAAATCCATTCGTATGAGGATTGCAGGATGACCGAAAAGGAGCGAGAAAAACAGCCGTTCCTGGGGATATATTTCAAGTGCTGCCATGTATACTCTCGGATATACAAAAACAAAGCCGGAGACAAATATGTTGGCTTCTGTCCCAAATGCGCTCGCAGGATAGAAGTTAAAATCGGGTCTGAAGGCACAAGCGAAAGATTCTTTTCAGCAGAATGAGACGACACAGACGAAAACTCGTGGTTATACCTCTCGGTGAGGTGGACTTTTTTCAAATCAATAAGTTGACAGCAAGCCTCTCTGCCCTGTTCTCGGTTCCCTCGGATGTTCTTCAGGGTATGAAAGTACCGAAAGAATCGCATAATATCATACGAAACCAATATTTCTCGACAGTTATTCTCCAGAAACTCGAACTGCTCAAGGCAAACCAGCGGGAGATTATTCTCGGTGTTATCGAAGATGATCTCTATAACGCTGCAGGTGCATTCACAGTCTCGGATGCCGACCGGTTGTCGGGCTGTGCGGTTGTATCATATTTCAGAATTCGGCAGGAATTCTACGGTCTCCCGGAGGATGAGCGGCTTGTGCAGAAGCGGGTATTCAAGGAATCCGCAAAACAGCTTGGAAGGCTTCTCGGTCTCAGATTGTGTCGTAACCCGAAATGCATCATGTTCCACTCGGATGACATGTACGACATAGATCAAAAGGGCGAAAAACTCTGCGATATCTGCCAGAGGCAATACATGAAGATCAGATAGCCTGTTTGGCATAAAAAAGGCGCCGGAGTGATCCGACGCCCGTAGATTACCAATAACAACGATTATATCAACCCCCGGACAAATCCACCATCAATTTGTATTGTCGTCCCTGTGATATACGCAGCCCGCTCGGATGCGAGGAATGTTGCAAGGTATGCTATCTCCTCCGGTTCAGCGAGCCTCTTGGCAGGGATTGCATTTTGCCAGGAATTGTATATCTGTCCCATCGAAACCTTGGTCTTCTTCGATAAATCACGCGCGAAATCTTTCAGCCGATCCGTCAGCGTATAGCCGGGACAGATACAGTTGACAGTAACACGATTTGCGGCGACCTCACCCGCGAGGGTTTTCGAAAATCCGAGCACTCCGGCTCGTGCCATATTGGAGAGCATCAGATCATCGAGCGGCTGCTTGGCGGATATGGATGTCAGATTGATAACTCTCCCCCATTTCCGCTTTTTCATATCCGGCACAAAAAGATTACAGAGGTTTACAGTTGACATGAGGTTCAGATCAAGCGCCCGTCGGAAGTCCGCTTCGGCCAACTTGTCAAACTTGCCGAGCGGCGGACCACCCGCATTACAGATGAGGATATCAAGGTGTTTGAATTCATCCTTAATACGCTCCGCCATCTGATCGATCTGTCCCTTCACTGTGACATCAGCCTTAATCGTAAGAACATCCTCCCCCGTATCTCCCCTGATATCTTCATGCGCTGTCTTCAGACTGTCGCTGTTTCGCGCACAGATGGCGACTTTGCACCCCTCACGAACCAGTTCCTTTGCTATCGCCTTACCCAGCCCCTTGGAGGCTGCCGTAACGAGAGCAGTCTTGTTTTTCAGACCGAGATCCATAAATCCTCACGCCTTCATCTTTGCAAGTTCTTCATATAAATTGATAGCACTCTTTATACCACGATGAAAATCATCCAGTCCAAACCACTCATTCGGTGAATGAGCATTGCAATCGGGTTGACAGAGACCAAACAGAATCGTGTCAACCCCAAGAAGCTCCTTGAACACATTTACAATCGGAATCGAGCCGCCCTCTCGAATGTAGAACGGACGCTTGCCGAACCCGTACTCCAGAGCTTTCTCCGCCGCCTGCATGATAGGATTATCCTTGGAAACCAGAGCAGCTTTCGCACCTCCGAGCTTTTGGACTTCGACGGTTACCGAATCGGGAGCAATCTTCTTGAGATATGCTTCGAGCCGGTCAGCGGTTTTATCGGGATCCATATCGGGAACCAGACGCATCGTTATCTTGCATCCCGCCCATGACGGGATGATAGTCTTCTGTCCCTCGCCCATATATCCACCGAAAATGCCGTTAACATCGAGTGTGGGTCTCGCCCATTTGCGTTCGAGAGTGGAGTATCCCTTCTCACCCATTAGAGCTTTTACATGGAGATTTTCCTTGAATGCCTCATCATCGAACGGAAGACGGCCGTATTCCTCTTTCTCCCAATCCTCAACCTCCACGACCTCATCATAGAAACCATCAACGGCAATGTGACGATTTTCATCATGCAACTGCGCCACCATACTGCAGAGAATATTGATCGGATTCGCGACAGCGCCGCCGTACGACCCGGAGTGAAGATCACGGTTCGGACCGGTTACCTTCACCTCGCATGGCACTATCCCGCGCAGACCATAGGTCAGAGCCGGCATATCGGGACCGAACATCGAGGAATCTGAAATGATCGCAAGATCGCAATCGAGCATGTCCTTGTGCTCTTCGAGGAACTGATCGAGATGCTCGGAGGCGACCTCCTCCTCACCCTCGAATATAATCTTGACGTTTATCGGGATATCATCACCCTGGTTAAGGTATGCTTCGAGCGCGTGAACATGGACCATCAACTGACCCTTATCATCAGCGGTTCCACGCGCGTAAATAATCCCATCCTTTATCACCGGCTCGAATGGCGGTGAATCCCACAAATCAATCGGATCAACCGGCTGAACGTCATAGTGACCATAAATCAGAGCCGTTGGTTTGCTCTCGTCCTTGATATACTCAGCGTACAGTATCGGATGACCTTCGGTCTCGTAGATTTTCGGTTCAAGCCCGATACCCTCCAGATAGCTCTTCAGAAACTCGCAGGCGTCACGAACATCTTTCTTATGTTCCGGCTGTGCCGAAACCGAGGGGATTCGGAGAAAATCGATAAGTATGTCATCGTATTTCTTGAAGTTACCCTCAGCGTAGCTCTCATATTTACTCATAGTATTCTCCTGGTTTTGTCAAGACAGACTATGGAAAATCTGACATGCTGTCAATAGCGAAGTTATGAAACGTAAATAAACAGAACATAATATGAGATTCAGGTGCCTGAAAACGAACCTCGACACAACAATTCGCGTTAAATACTTGACTGGAAAGTGAGGCAAATGCAGATATTTAAACACATTTCATTCATCATAATCGTAACAGCCTTGATTGTTGCTGTTTGTGCAATTAAGGCAACACCACGTCAGCTTCCCGGTCCACCGGTATCATTTCTCGAATACACTCCCGAAATTGACGGTTCCCTTGATCCAAATCTTGAAACGCTCCCGGAGCGAATGTTCACACGCACAATCGGCACCAATGGCATCACGCAGGCAGCGGACGTCTCATACCGCCTGGCGTATGGTGCGGAGTTTCTGTATCTGTTTATCGAGATGGATGTGGACACGTTCGTGACTCGTGACAGGGCGTATCAAAACGGGGACGGCTTCCATATTGCTATCACTACACCCCAGGGGAACAACCAACCGACGGATGAGTTCTACGTGCTCGGCTTCTCACCTCAAACCGATCCGGCAAGGAACTGGCAGCGCAAATTCGTTTGGTATCGCAATATCGACCTTGCAATGACACGCCTTCGCGACACCGAGTGTGAGGTTGCAGCACAAAACGGGAAAGTCGGTTTCGAGGCACTCATTCCCTGGAGTGAACTATATCCCTATCATCCCTGGATATCGAACAATATCGGATTCAATCTATGCTTTGTACAAGCTGTTGGAACCGATGACAAGATATACCACTTCGTGGTCCCGGATCGCTATTTACAATCCGAGCAGAGCAAACGGCGTTATGCACGCCTCAAGTTCGAGGAGCCGAAACTCTCCGATGGATGGCAGTGCTACGCAACTCTCGAAAGAAACCATCTGTTCTCCGGGGATTCACTGATAGCGAACATCGCACTCATAGCCGCTGAATCACAGACGGTTGATATCCGATTCACGATAACGAGTGGTGAAGGTGATCTCCTCAAACCCTCGATAGTCAACCTGAATGCCGGAACAACTCTGGTTCAGAAGACCTATTTCCTCGGTATGGAACCACTCGATCCGGGAGGATACCGGATAAACTGGTCGCAGAGATCGGACCGGTTTGATCATGACATAGGCTTGACCGTCCTGCCGGTTATCGATCCGGCGGATTTGATTAACTGCATAGGAATGCTAACTCATGCGCTCAGTAAAGGCAGTCGAAACACGGCTCTGTTCATGACAGACAAACTCAAGAGCGATCTTGAGGCTCTGAAACCATACGAGACAGCCGCTAACATCCGGTTCGCAACATACGATATCCTCGACATCATAGAATCTGCAGAAGATGGGACAGACATACTTGCAGAGAAAACTGGGACATTCAGACGCGCATATCTCTCCGAAATTGACAACACTTACCAGCCATATTCCGTGAAAATACCGAAGGATTTCAATCGCTCGAAATATTACCCGCTCTTCGTATTTCTGCACGGCTCAGGACAGGATGACAGAGGTGCACTCGAAGCCGATTGGACTCGCGGGGATTTCATCGAGATCGCACCGAATGGTCGCGGTACATCCAACTGCTTCACTACCGATCTCGCTCAGGATGACATCCGCGAGGCTATCGATGATGTGATCGCCAACTACCCGATTGACACAAACAGGATCATTCTTGCGGGATTTTCGATGGGGGGTTATGGAGTGTACAGGACATTCTTCGAAATGCCGCACAGGTTCCGCGCTCTCGCTGTTTTCTCCGGCATTCCGGATTTAGCCGATAAATGGCTCGAAAAAGGCGTCCATCCCAATTTCCTCGTTCCCCGCTATCTTGCTCCGTTCGATGGGATCGACTTATTCGTATTCCACGGTCGTCAGGACAGAAACGCACCCTTCGAGGATACAGATCGACTGATAAGACTCCTTGAGATGCACGGTGCTAATGTCGATTTCCGTGTCGAGGACGACAAGGGGCACCAGTTCCCGGGGCCGGAAATCACGAGAGACTATTACAACTGGCTTACCCGGGTCATTCGATGATTCATATCTCAGACTATCAGAACATCAGCAATCAGGCACCCCGTTGCCATCCGGATCACACGGAGGAGGTCCTGACTGGAACAAATAGCTAATGAGATATACGACATCATCAATATCAATCACGGACGCACAATCCACATTACCTACAGACAGAGGTATCGGTGCCGGTCCACCCTGGAACAGATATGTTATCAAGTAAACAACATCATCAATATCAGTAAATCCGCTTGCATCCGCATCACCACATGAAACGGCTGGACCGGCCGGATTTGTGAATCTATCCATGAAAATGTCTAAATTGCCTGTTTGTGCAAGGTCGGTAAAGACCACAAAAGCGAGCGAATCTATCACCGATATGCCAATGTATTCGCCGACCCATTTGGTAACCTGAGGGATTATCGTATCCTGTATGGCTCCCATGTCAGTAAACGACTGCCCGCTGTTTGCACTGACTGACATATAAACTTTAGCCACCGGTACTATCGGGGAAACCGGAGACATACTGAAATTGTAATATGCGATATCGACTGTGCCATCCGCCTTGACCGCAACCGCCGGAAGAAGATCCTGATAGCTGTCCGTTTTCTCATTTACAGTCACAGGTGTCTGCCATGATATCCCACCGTCAGTGGACCGCGCGCAGAATACATCCGCTTCATCTTTTCCATTCAGCCACGTAACACCATTGTCGGTGGAGTAATTCGAATATATATCCTGAAGCCCCATCCCCATGTAGACACAGCGCGGATCCGGCCAGAGAATGTTCACCCCCCCGTTATCCGCCGCAATCACCGGTACATTACCCTGAAGTCCGAAAGGCATTGTCCCGGTGTTAATATGCGTTTCCGCACCCCACGTTGCGCCTCTATCGGTCGAGTGGTTGAAAAATACCTGCCCCATGCTCGGACCGTAACGCTCATCACACCATGTAGCATAAACGTGGTTACCATCCGATGCCAGTACCGGTGATAGAGACATAAGTCCTATCGATCCCTGATCGAGAGGTCCTATGTCCGGTGACTGCCAGGTACCGCCGTTGTCGGAGGAATAATCGAAGAGTATTTCATACGGCATATTACCGCCAATGAATCGATCGTCCTGCCATGCGATATAGACATAATTACCGTCGGCAAGAATACTCGGCATACTGCACATGAATCCGGGATCGTTAATCTGAATATCCCCCTGCCATGTCATCCCGTAATTGCTCGAACGATTGAAATAGACTTCGTCCACACCTGAGCGGTCATCGGTCCACACAGTGTATACCCAGCTTCCACTGCAGGCCAATCCACCTCGGGAAGCGGGTGTTGCAAATGTCGGTGATCCGGAGTTAAGCTGTGTGGATGTTGCCTGCCAGCTTGCACCATAGTTCGTCGAGTAGTTGAAGAAAGGAAGGAACGTCCCCGTTCTCTGATCGAACCACATACAGTATACATACTGACCGGAGGAGGCAACAAATGCATTTGTCGAATGGTTCGCTCCGGGTGTTTCGCCGTTGTCAACACGAATTGCAGTCTGCCATGTTGCTCCATAGTCCGTAGAGCGGGTACAGTACACATCATCCATGCCATTCCGTGAATCCGAAAATACGACATAAACATAACTACCAGATGCCGCGATGTTGGGAGTACTTGATGTACCGACTACATTATCTATGTGCATATCGGTCAACCAGGTCGATCCGTTGTCAGTCGATCGGTTGAAATAAATATCGGGGCTCCCTGATCTGTAATCCTCCCAGACGCAATAGACATTATTGCCGCTGTATGCCATCCGCTGCCACCATGAATTATTCGCTCCGGGTGCATCGGTGGTTTCGAGCGGTCCAATCGCCGCAAGCTCCCAGTGTTGCCCTCCATCCGTCGAGCGATTGAAATAAATATCTCCCGCACCGTTACGGTAATCCTGCCACACGGCATACACATAGTTGCCGGTACGGATAACAACCGGCATATCAGCCTGTGACTGCCCCGGATCATTACCGACATCAACCCTGATATCCGCATAACCGTCCGGATCGGAGATGTATGTTATATAGAGCTTTGAAGGATCATTCGGATCACCGGCGGCATTCGGAAAACACTTTGCCTTGAATCCGGTGCATGCGCCGGTATACAGTAGCGGCGCATCGAAATTGGCAACCTTAATATCCGATCCGAATGACTGGCCTCCATTTGTGGACATATCGACATACAGAGAACCCGGCACTCCCGCTTTGAAATAGCAGTCGTACCATGCAACATACACATCCCCACCGGCACCAACGAACGGGAATGCCCCCTCCGCGAACGCGGTCTGTGGAGCGTTATCGTTGACCTTAATAGGTGTGGTGAAGTTCAAACCACCATCAGTCGAGCGAGAGAAGAAGATGTCAGAGTGTTGACCGTCCGTGTCATCCCTCTGCCATGCGACATACATATAGTTCTCATACGCTCCACCGGCAATCGTATCGATTGTCATCATGCACTTGTCCGCAAACTTAACCGGCGCTCCTCCGGTGTATTGCAGTTGATCCACAATTGTCGGCGGTGATGACCACGTCCGGCCGCCATCGGATGAGTGACAGACATATATACCGCTCACACCATAAAACCAGGTTCCCTCGTATGAAAGAAAACACGCGTGAAGAACACCATCGGCACCGGATACTATGGATGGATCTCCTGTCCAGCTCCAGACAGAATCGAGCTGGGTATCATACCATGTATAACCGGAATCAGGACTGTAGCTGATCCCGAGTGGGTGATACAGATCGTTGTAAGCAGCAACAATATTGAGGATATCACCGGTGTAATTCCTGTTGACCGTTACGGTAGGCTCATTCCTCGTTTGGCTATCGGTATCCTGATTGACCTTGATGTCTGTCCATGCATACAGATTCACACAGCAGATAATCACAATCAGCACAATAACCGCCAGAAAAATCTTAGAGGCGGACATAGTATTTCTCCCATTATGAGTATGAAGGACTTGTAATTTCGTAATATCTCGGTGTCGATTCGCAGGCTGTATCTATATTTAATTATCGAATTATAATCAGGATAATGCAAGGATAAATTTGGATATTCCAGTCAAGATTGGGGTAATTGCAGTGGGATTGATAGATTTTTCGACAATACAGACAGATTCCCATGTGGTTTCGACCGGACTTGCCAGGCCCGGTCGAACATAATGTAGTCTGATTAAAATCGAATTATCATTCACCAATTATCTTGATGATTGCTCTCTTCTTCCGTCTGCCGTCAAACTCGGCATAATAGACAGCCTGCCAGGGACCGAGATCGAGCCTGCCGCCTGTAACGGGCAAAACCGTCTGATTGTGCATCAAAAGGTTCTTCAGATGAGCATCACCGTTATCCTCACCTGTGCGGTGGTGACGGTAATCTTTGCCGAAAGGCGCTATTCCTTCCAGCCATTCATCAATATCCTGAATCAAGCCCGATTCGGCATCATTTACATACACCGCAGCCGTAATGTGCATCGCCGATACGAGACATAATCCCTCCTTAATCCCGGATTTCGCAAGCGCATCCTCGACCTTATCAGTGATATTAATATAATCCCGTCTTGTCTCGGTATTGAACCAGAGATATTCCGTATGTGATTTCATCAAACCTCCTCTGTTTCAACCCAAATTACTATTCTGATACGATTTTGCAAACCACAAATAAGATTGACAATTCCAGCACTCTATCGCAGTAAATCTGTAATGGTCCGCACACTTATTATGCAGGGCAATTCACAGAAAACAGTCCTTCATGTCCTGCTTCAACATGAAACAGCAAGGTATTGTCATGCATTACCTTAGCTTATGACTTTATAATGAGATTTCTCACCTCTTCTTTGATTTCGGCACGCTCTTTGTACTATAGGGGGTTGGAGGTGATCATAATGAGCGGATCAAAAGCGACAGCACTCATTATTCTTCTTGCAGCGATTTTTATGATAAGCTACTGGATTCTTGTCGAGAATCCATTCACGGCTGACAGCATCGATTTTAAGGAATTCGTTCGCTCAATCTTCAATGAATGCGGATCATCTCAGGAAATTACTCTCGGCAGCATCCCGCCCGGATTGATCGTTTCGTTCCTCGGAAGCATCGCGATTTGGATTATCAGAAGACTTCTTCACGATTGACCAGATCAATATCGAATTTTATCAATTGCGAGATGAATATTAAGGAAGTAAAGCTCTAATGGTTTTAAGAACTTAGCCGCTTTGGATGAGATCGGCTCGATAAGATCCGGGATCGTAGTTCCGATTCCCAGCATCATCTGCGGCTTGGGTTCCTTTGCAGAAAATCGGGTTGTACTGTACCCAACTCCCGCGACAAACGGTGAGCGACTGTAGGTAAGCCAATAGATGTAATTATCATAATCGCCACAATTGTAACCGAGAACTCTGCCTTTGTTGCTGCCTATGGATTTAACGCTCATTTTTATATCGAAATCCTTAAACCTGTCATCGGATGCTTTCAGATAGGCAAGCCCGACTCCGGCATAATCGGCGACGAGATCAGTTAATCCCATACCCTGCGACGGATTAAATGCATCAACAGGAAACTCCACCGCAGTCATAATCAGAGCAGCCTCAATCGCACCGACATTCCTTGCTTTTCTGTCATTGAAACCAATCACTCCGTAGGCTTCTGTAAGTGCCTGCGATAGCTTATAACTGACAAAAAGATGTGACACCTCATCATTAAAGGCGAGGTGATCCGAGGTTTCATCCTTAATATGAAAAGCCCCATCGGATTCGCCCCAAATATCTGCCAGTTTGTTGTATCCAACAACCGCACCTATTCCATGCACTGATACCAGCGCGGAATAACCAAGTAATCCCATTCCTTCCTGCTTCGAGGATTCTATTCGTACGGGTGACTCCACAGTAGAGACATACGGATGTGCAACACTCTGCAGCTTAATAACGAAACTTGCAGGACTTGGGAATTGTGCGCTCGCGGGAGTAAAGGCCAAGCCTATACAGAGCAACACTATGTAAAAAACCAGCCGAAAACGAGGAATCATGTGTTAATATATAAATGCAAATAGCATACCAGCCTGCTATTGAAGCAAAGTGTAGGGTGAGTATAATTAGGGTTCTTCCAGAAGGAAAATCCTGTTTATCAACATCACGAGGTCAGTCAAATCGACAATTCCCGAATTATCAAGATCGGGATCGGTTCCAGCCGACAGATTCACCTCATAATAGTAAAGATAACGTATAAATAGAGTTATGTCCCTTAACTCAAGCACACCATCAAGGTTGATGTCTCCCTTAAGGGACCAGGGTGAACCATATCCTACAAGTACAAGTTCCTTTGCAATCAGGTCAAATTCATTCAATCGCAACATTAGTCGAGCACAAAACTGACCGGTATCCGGTGGAGTGAAAATCACATTGAACCGTTCTCTATCACCCGGCGGCAATGTTATCTTCTCGCTGCCAACATGGAAAACATCAAGGCTGTCAATTGCAAATGATCCACTCTTCTCATACTTATAACCACTTGCAAAATGTGCTGTCAAGCTTCTCTCAGAACCTACCACAACCTCTCCGAAATCGAGAGTATCAACGCTCGTTTCCGGTGAGTTGGTGCTGGTCTCAATCGAAAGCACCTGCCCCTCGCGCATACCGATTCGTTCACCTTCGCGCTCAAGCAGAGATACGACATACATCAGATCGAGATTACCGGCATCATGAGGCAATACAGCAGTACCATATTCAGTGTATTGAGCATCAGACATCTCTGAGGAGGTAATCAGGATATACTCATGGGACTCGGAGGAATCGGAAACAGCTTCCCACTCGCCGCTCGAGTTGCCATCAATGAAAATAACATTCAGGATTTCACCTGTGGATTTCTTCCTGCACTCGAACGGAACCGTAACGATGTCCACAAACGAATATCCGCCTACATTCTCAGCAAACCTGTAGGCATCCTGTCCACCCTCGGGAGAGAACTCTATCTCAATATTAAAATTGTTATTCCTTTCGAGTGAACTGCCCCACAAATCTCCTGCCCAGCCGATACCACCGTTGAACGCTTCGCCCCCCCAATCCAATCCGGAGAACCAGAGATGCTCTACAGGTTCAAATTCAATACTATGAATCGAACCGTCCTCTACATTCTCGATCACCTCCAATCCCGTTGTATCACTGGTTCCGAAATCGAGTGCTGTTCCAGCTACATCGAAAAGTCTGCTGAGAGCATCCCCTCTGGTCTCACCATCAGCGGCGAATATCGCAATTCTAAAGAGAGTCGTATCTCCGGATGCGATATTGAAAGGCCATGTCGACAGCATAATTCGTCGGTCACCCTTGTCCGAATCGAGCCAACCGGAACCATTGATCGGATTGCCATTAAACGGGAACCGTGTCTCCTCACCGGTCTCCGGATTGATGAATGGTGTACCATTATCCTGAAGTCCCATCATCAAATCCTCGGTCATCTCCACACTTGTGCTGTAGTATGTATTTACCATAGCATTACAGGCAATCAGCGGAGGAAGAGATGTACCGAAAGTTGGAGTACGAACCGCTGCCATACCAACCACCGGGTAATAATCGGGAGGAAAAGCAAGCGGATCAGTCAGCGAATAGCAGTATGCCATAGACATCGCCGAATCCGTACCACAGAGATCATCACTGTAAAATCCGATATCCGGATCGAGATATACGGAAGCTATAAAATCAGTCCAATCATCTTCGGATTTGTTGATTATCTTAAAATCAACAAATACCATGTTATCGAAATCCCCACCCACAAAATCATAAGCATATACCTGAACCTCAGCACCAAGGGGATCCGTTGAACCACCTCTTTGAGTGTGAAATACCGGCGCATTGTCATTGAACACCGCCCAGAGGCTCTGAGAGCCTGTAAGAAGCGGTTCACCATACTCATCCGTAGGCGCTCCCCAATTCGATGGCCAGTTAATCCAGCCAGAATCGCTCTCCCCTCCCTCAGCAATCCGATAGACTTTGAAGATTGAACTGTCTTCGACCGGCTCGTGTGAGTATGGTCCCACTGCAAACTCTGTACCCGATCCGGAGATAGCAACACGCGACTCGCCATCGACAATCGCCCTAAGCCACAAGCCGCCAATATAGACAAGGGGATAAGCCGAATCCGCAGGGAATTTGAATCCATCCCAATCGGGATAATCAGCCTGCTCATCCTTTGCAATCGTGCCGTGATTCGAAACGTGAAACTCGATCTCGGATGCATTCAGCTTTTCGGAGTGCACTGCCTCCGCATTTGCTGAAACATGAGTCAACAGAATGATAGCAAGGTACGCAACCAAAGCTATACCCGGAAGAGAGATTGGAATCTTTCTCATACCTGCAATTAATGGAATCCTGGGAAACTGTCAATCCCTCCGGCAGATATAAATTGGCCGGGAAGTGGGATATCCTTCCCGGCCTGGCAAACAAGTATCAGAGAGGAGATGTCCTCACTTAGTAAAAGGAGGTTATCTTAACATTACCATTTTCTTTACCTGAGATTGATTTCCGAACCTGAGACGGTAAAAATATATCCCGCTTGCGAGATCGGACAGATCGCTCTCCACCTGGATCTCAAAAGTACCGGCGGACAGGAAACCGTGATACAACTCACTGATTCGCTGTCCGAGGATATTATACAACTCGACTACGACCTCACCCGACTGTGGTATCGAAAATGAAATCATCGTACCGGAGTTGAAAGGATTAGGTCTGTTCTGATATAGTGCAAATTCAGAAGTACTCTCAACCTGACGTATTTCATCCGCTGCAGTTGTCGGACCGAGATAGATTACTCCGGGATTCGATTCATAGGTGGAGGTATCATCATAGATGTCAACCGCTGATGCAAAACAAGATTCGGACCAGAACGTATCGACAATAAACGGTCCCTCGAGCGCCAGCGGATCCGATGAGTAGTACAGCGTTAGGAGTCTGCCGTCTCCCCGTTTTATCCGTCCCTCGTCGGAGGCCATCAGGCGAACGAATTCATTCCCGGATGAGCTGTCTGTTTCGAGACTTCTGCTGACCGGCTCATATACTCTCGCCGGATCAACGGCAAGCGACTCCAGCGTGACATCCTGAGAGGATACACTTATCGGTACATACAATTCACTCAGGTCGATAAACGAGCTGTAGTTGACATCCTGAGTGAAATCCTCGCCGATCTCTGCCTCACCTGACTCGAAATAGAGTGTATCAGATGGTGCAACGATAGCCTCCACATACAATACCTGTGATGACTTCTCTCCGCTGCCATCCGAAAACACGATCTCTCCAATATTCGAGCCATAGACAAGTTGACCGAAATCAATTTCCACTGTCAGCGTATCGGCATCCGTACCGGAATCCGGGTCTATACTCAGCCAGTTCTGAGAGGGATCAGCAGACCACTCCAAAGTCTGACCACCACCATTCTCGATTGTAATCTCTCTATATACCAGGGTATCCCCCGGATTGCGCAGTCCCAGAACAAGTGTATCCAGGCTCAGCGCAATCATCGGGGGATTCTCCGTAATGTCTATTTTAACGAAAAGTGTGCAGGGTGAATTGTCCGCAGAATCCGACTCCACTACAATCTCGGAGTAATACTCACCGAGTTCGAGAGTGTCGATCCGGGGATAGACGATCACCGTTTCATCGTCCACCCCCGTCGACGGCTCCAGATGGAACATGCTGTCACTGTCAGACGCCATCCATGGCATACTGACATCACCTGCGTTTGATATCTCGAAAGATGTTTCTTCGATTTCATTCCCGTATATGTGTGTAATTTCCAATGTATCGACACTCGTTTCGATCCAGGCCGGTGCAGGTAAAACGGTCAGATGCACCGTCGCTTTCTGCGGTGTATTGGAGGCATTCGGATCGCTGACCTCGATATCAGCATAATATTCTCCGGTCGCCAAACCGGTTACATCCGCCTCCACCTCAATATCCACAGAGTCGATACCGGTGGATGGAGTCAGATTTACCCAGTCCTCATCAGCAGATGAACTCCAGTTGCAGATTTCATCACTCAGATTCATCACTGTCAAATCATCGGATGGAGTCTCTGCCTGATCTCTTACTCCTATAAGCTCGAGTGTATCCGGCGACAGAACGATGTACGGTCTGTCTCCGAGTACTGTAACCTCCACCACCAGTGATTCGGGAGAATTGATTGCATCGGGTGCGGATATCGTCACAAATCCCAAATGGGTTCCCTCAGAGAGCAGAGTGTTGTCGACTGTAACTCCGATTTCCGCATCGGGAGGTACAGTACCACTGTGTGTATCAATATCGATCCAATCGGTCTCACTGACCGCACTCCAATCAAGATCCCCGAAACCGCTGTTGCCTAATTCAAATGTTGATTCCAGCGGTCCTTCGTCTCCGAGATAGGATGTAAATCGCAGAGTATCCTCGGAGAGGTAGATGGATGCACAATCAACGAGTACAGTTACAGCGCAGGTCCGTGATGAATCACCACCATCGCTGTCACTGAACTCGACAGAGCCATAATGGTAGCCGCAATCGAGAGAGGTCGCATCGACACCAATTTGAATCGTGTCCGGAGCGGTACCCTCGGTAGTTGATACCGTTATCCACGACTGCTGAGCTTCTACATCATAGTTGAGTATTCCGTAGCCCGTGTTGTCTATCGAAACGGATCTGGTCTCCTCTATCTCCTGACCGTAATATCCCTCGAACGACAATCCCGCCGGGTTGATAAGAATCCCCGGCGATCCGTAATCCGTTACCCGGGCATAGATATCGAAATTCCCCGATCTTTCGTCTGTCCACGTGTAATAGATACTGATTCCGTCCA